>Ga0116168_1000669_pt1 | contig 31923 bp, 31 predicted proteins | sample AD_UKC129_MetaG_FD_89795 | JGI IMG/M metagenome (GOLD analysis project Ga0116168, IMG submission 89795) | Active sludge microbial communities of municipal wastewater-treating anaerobic digesters from Canada - AD_UKC129_MetaG | ecosystem: Engineered > Bioreactor > Anaerobic > Digestate | place...
GACTCAAAAGCTATGAAGCCAAGGTGCTGGAGACCGAAACACGGCTACTGCGCAAGCTAGCCAGAAAACAAGGCTTCCAACTCATTCCCAACAAAGCTCATTGAGCGCAGGTTCATGGGGAGGAGGTTGACCTGGATGTCGGCGACATTGGCGCCGCGTCGCATGAAGTAATGGCGAACGAGGCCGTTGAAGTTGAAGGGAGAAGCGACGCCGGCGTAGATCTGGTAATCGCGGACTTCGGGTTCGACCCGCACGGCGTCGGCGATTTCGCGCGCTACCGCGGCGGTGCGTTCGAGCGCGCTACCTTCGGGCATGTTGAGGATGATCTGGAACTCGCTCTTGTTGTCGAACGGCAGCATCTTCACCTTCACCCAGCCGATGCCCACCAGCGCCATCGAGCCCAACAACAGAAGGGCGATCCCCGCGAGGAACGCGTAGCGCCAGCCGCGGTGGGCAATCAGCGGACTCATGGCCCGCCGATACAGTCGGGTGAAGAAATCCTCCTGATGCCCGGAAGTGGTGGCGGCGGTTGCCTGCGAGCCGGGAGCGCCGGGGCCGGATCGGTACTTCCGTCCCCAGCCGAGAATGCGGATGCTGGCCCAGGGCGTGACGATGAACGCGATCAGCAACGACCAGAACATCGCCGCGCTCGAACCGATCGGAATCGGCCGCATGTACGGTCCCATCAACCCGCCCACAAACGCCATCGGCAGCACGGCGGCGATGACGGCGAACGTGGCGAGGATGGTGGGATTGCCCACTTCACTCACCGCCTCGACAGCGATGGCGGACCAGTTGCGGCCGCGGTTCTCCGGCAGGTGAAAGTGCCGGACGATGTTTTCCGCCACGACGATGGCGTCATCAACGAGGATGCCGATGGAAAAGATGAGCGCGAAGAGCGTGATGCGATTGAGCGTGAAGCCGTAGAGATAGAAGACGAGCAGGGTGAGCGCGAGTGTGGCGGGGATGGCGATGGCGACGATGCCGGCCTCGCGCCAGCCCAGGGCCAGAAAGATGAGCAGCGAAACGCCGGCCACGGCGATGAGCATATGCCAGAGCAGCTCGTTGGATTTTTCGGCCGCGGTTTCGCCATAGTGACGGGTAATGGACATGTTGACGTCCGCCGGGATGAGCCGGCCGCGCAGCGTTTCCACTTTGCGGAGGACAGCATTGGCGACAGAGATGGCGTTGGCGCCCGGCCGTTTCGCCACGCTGAGTGTTACCGCCGGTTCCTCGGGCGCGTTCAACCCGAGCGCGGCGCCCTTTCCAAACAGCACATACTGGCTCGGTTCCTCGGCGCCATCGACAATATCCGCGACTTCGCGAAGGTAAACGGGTTTGCCGCCGAAAACGCCCACGACCACGTTGCCGACGTCCTCGGCGGTCTGGAGGAACGCGCCGGTCTCGACGACGACCTCCTCGTTGCCGGTGGTCAGTCCGCCGGCGGCGAACTGGCGGTTGGCCTGGCGCAGCATGGGGATGAGGCCGGCGGCGCTCAGGTTGCGGGACACAAGCCGGGCGGGATCGAGCAGCACGCGCAACTGCCGGCGCGCCCCACCGATGATCGTGGTCTCGGCCACGAGCGGCACCTGCTTGACGGCGTCGTCCACCTCGGCCACCAGCCGGCGCAAGGTGAGGTGATCGTAGCGGCTGCTGTGGAAGGTCAACGCGAGGATCGGCACGTCATCGATCGAACGCGGCTTGATCAGCGGGCGCGAAACGCCGTGCGGGATCCGGTCGAAGTTCGATTCCAGCTTCTGGTTCAGCCGGATGAGGCTGTCCTCCATTTCTTCGCCCACCTTGAACCGGACGATGGCCAGGCTCTCGCCCGGACGCGAGATGGAATAGATGTATTCGACCCCGGGAATCTCCCAGAGCAGCTTTTCCATCGGGATCGTCGCGCGTTGCTCGACCTCCTTGGCGCTGAAACCGGGCATCGACACCAGCACGTCGATCATCGGCACCTTGATCTGCGGTTCCTCCTCGCGGGGCAACATCACCACCGCGAACAGCCCCAGCAGCACCGACGCGATGACGATGAGCGGTGTCAGCGGCGAATCGATGAACGCGCCGGCAACTCTCCCGGCCAGTCCTGAGGGTTTCGGATCAACTGAACGAGAGGGCATTGTTCCGCTCACGGAATCGCCTCGCCGACCGGGCGAGAGGAATGAGGCAGGGTTCGGTGCATTGCGGTCATGGCTTCACGATGACCGGTTGGCCGTCCAGCAATTCGGCGGCGCCCCCGGTCACGATCTGTTCCCCAGGCTCAACTCCCGAGACCAGCTCGACCTCGTCGCCCACCGCTTTGCCCGTTTTCACAATGCGCATTTCGGCGCGGTTGCTTCGAACCACGAAAACCAGTTCCATCTGTCCGCGCTGGACGACGGCGTTTTTCGGTACATGGGGCGAGGACGTCACTCCGACCGGCATGGACACGCGCCCGAACTGGCCTGCGCGCAAGCCCGGTGTCGACGGGAGATCCAGCTTCACCAGGAACGTCCGCGTGCTCGGGTCCGCCGCCGGCGCGATCTCTCCCACCACGCCGGTGAGCACGTTGGTGAGCGTTGCCACCCGCACGGCCAACCGGTCGCCGAGACTGACGCGATCCACGATCGCTTCGGGCACGTCGGCTTCGAGGCGCAGGGCGGTCGGGTCTTCGATCTCCAGCAACGCTTTGCCCGGCGCGGCGAGGTCGCCGACGTCGGCGTATTTGCGGGGTGATCACGCCGGCGAACGGGGCGACGACGCGGCCGTAGCCTAACATGGTTTCCGCTTCGCGCACCGCGGCGTCGGCCACCTGAAAGCGCGAGCGCGCCGTCTCGTATTCCGACTGGGACAGGATCTTCTGTTCGAGAAGCGAGGTGAAACGCTTCAGGTCGGACTCGGCCTGTTCCCGGACGACGCGGGCCTGTTCGAGTCGGGCCTGGGTTTCCCGGAGATCGAGTTCCGCGAGCAGCTCGCCCTCCTGGACGGTTTGCCCGGGCACGGCGAGCATGCGTTGAATGCGCCCGCTGGCCTTGGCTTCAATAACGGCGCGCAACCGGGCGCGCACGGTGCCGACGGCGTCTTCGGTGGCGACGCGATCCTTGCTGGCAACAGTGGCCACCGACACCGTGGCCGGGGGGAGGGACGCGGTGGACGGCGAAGGGGCTTCGTGCCCGCAACCTTGCAGGAGGAGGGCGATGGCGAGGCACGTCCGGCCTGAGCGGATCGAAGGCATGGCGAGGGCGCTCAGGCGGTTTTCCCGGACTCGGGCCCGCAGCAGGAACCCTCCGCGGCGACGCCCAGCCGGCGCAGGATGATCTCGAGCGGGCAAAAGTTGGTGAAGGAGGACTGGAACAGGTTGAACCCGACGAAGGCAGTGAACCAGAGCCAGTTCCGATGATGGTAATGCGCCAGCAACAGGCTCAGCAGGATAAAGGCGCCGGCGAATCGACGGATGATCATGTGCATTTTCATAGGTGGTCTCTCTAGGGCGGTTTCTTCGTACGGCGCTAAAACCGGCCAAAAGGTTACAGCTGAAAGGCAGTGTAATGAAATGCCCGGGAGTGTCACCCCCGGAAGAACAGCCACCAGATGATGATCAGCATCGGGACCATGAACGGCAGCGTGAACTTGAACACATAACCCAGAAAGGTCGGCGTGTTCACCTTCTGCTGTTCGGCGATGGATTTGACCATGAAATTGGGCCCGTTGCCGATGTAGGTGTTGGCGCCGAAGAACACCGCGCCGATGCTGATGGCGACGATGTAGTGGTTCAGCGTCCCGTTGCCCAGGAGGCAGGCGACGGCGATCTCATCCGCGGTAACGCTCTTCGCGAGCACGTCGGCGGCGTGATATTTCTGCAAGGCGGCCAGCGTGTTCCGGATCGCTTCCGCGTGCGGACCGGAGACAGCGGCGACGTCACCGCCGCTCTGGATCAAAGCCTGGACCTGGCCGACCACGTCCGGGTCCACAAACGCGCCGAAGGTGGCGCTGAGGAAACTGAGGTAGGTGGGCGCGTTGTCGAGCACGCTCGACAGCGTGCCGGTGCCCCAATAGAACAACCCCGCCACCGGGTTCTGCCCGAGCAGCGACTCCGCGTTCAGCGCCAGCCAGTCCAGCGCCGGCATCATCGTGGCGAAGATGCCGATGAACAGCACCGCCACTTCCTTGATCGGATGAAAGTTGAAGTCGTTCGCGTTGTGCACGTGCGGTTTGGTGGTGAAGTAGGAACCCACGGCGGCGATGAGCATCAGTCCTTCCCGCAGGAAGGGCGGGTCACTGATGAACACCGAAGCGAGGATCAGGCCGAGAAAGAAGAGGTTGCCCAGGCCGTCGAAGCGCCACTGTCCCTGGGCGGTTTCGCGCAGGCGCACTTCGCGCGGCGCGCGGGTGAAGTTCCACCGGTCGATGACGTAGAACATGGCCAGCAGAATCCCGATGCCGGCCAGCCAGATCGGCAGGCAATGCTCGGCCACCCACCAGAACGGAATCCCCTTCAGATACCCCAGGAACAACGGCGGATCGCCGATCGGCGTCAGGCATCCGCCCACGTTCGACACGATGAAGATGAAGAACACAATGTGATGGGCCGTGATCCGGTATTTGTTCATCCGGATCCATGGGCGGATCAACAGCATCGAGGCGCCGGTGGTGCCGAGAACGTTGGAGATCATCGCGCCGAGCAGGAGGAAGACGACATTGGTCAGCGGCGTGGCTTCGCCCTTCACATTGATGTGGATGCCGCCGGAGACGACGAACAGCGATCCGATGAGGGCGATGAAGCTGATGTATTCGTGGGCGACGTGGACGACGCGGGTGCCGGCGTGGAGGACGGCGAGGTAGTAGATGAGCGTTACGGCGCCGAGGCCGAACGCCACCTTGGGATAGTGTTTCGACCACCATTGGGAGAAGAAAAGGGGAGCGAGAGCGATTGCGGCCAGCAGCAGGCCGAACGGGATGATCATCCACGGGTTGGGCGACACAACATGACTGTCCATCCCGCGGGAAACTAGGGAGTTCAGCGCGCGAGTCAATCCTCGCGATTTACGATTGACGATATTGACGATTTACGATTGACGCGGGTGTTGAGCGGGCGTGCGGGCTGGGAGGGTGTGAAGCGCACCGGCGTGCGATCGGGGGCACGACCTTCAGGTCGCTTCGCGCACGAGAGCGATGGGATGGCGGAAGTCAGATTCGGACATGGACATGCAGCGCGCCCTGCCGCTTCTTCGCTCCCCGGGGATCTGTGCCTTCGGCATGGCAGGCAGCTCGCCCACCGAGGGAGGAAAACATCGCCGCCGCCGAATCACACCACCCCCGCGTCAATCGCAAATCGCAAATCGTGGATCCCCCCGGGCGTTGGATGTTGGATGTTTTCCCAACTGGTGATTGTCTCGCCGGGGAATTCGCGGCAGTATCGCAGCCATGCGAACCGCTCTTGCTCTCCTCTTCGGGCTCGCACTCGCCGGCGCGGCTTCGGCGCGCGACAGCGTGCGACTGGACTCCGGATGGCGCTTCCAACGCGGCGACGTGGAGAACGCGCAGCAAACCAGCTTCGACGACTCCGCCTGGGCCGAAATCACCATCCCGCACAACTGGGGCTGGGAAGAAGCGCAACAGGGAAAGAACTACTACCGCGGACCGGGCTGGTACCGCCGCGCGCTCAACATCGGCGCACCCAAACCCGGCCGGCGCTACTTCCTGAAGTTCGAAGCCGCGGGCTCCGTCGCCGACGTCTATCTCAACGGCCGGGCGCTCGGCCAGCACCGCGGCGCGTTCGGCGCTTTCGCGGTCGAAATCACGCGCGCGCTCTCAGCCTCCGGCACCAACGCCCTCGCGGTGCGCGTCAGCAACGCTCCGCGGAACGACATCGCGCCGCTCAGCGGCGACTTTTGCGTGTTCGGCGGTCTGTACCGGCCGGTTCACCTGATCGAGACCGACAGCCTGTGCTTTGCCGTGACCGATCACGCGTCGCCGGGAGTGGCGTGGCTGCAGACCGATGTGACCCGCCGCCGCGCGTTGCTCGACATTACGGCGCAGATCTCGAACGGCACGCGCAGCAACCAGCCGGCGATCCTCGCGGCGCGCGTGCTCGACGCCGAAGGCCGCCAGGTCGCGGCGGTGGAACAGAAGATCGAAGTGAAACCGTCCGTGACGGAGCCGTTCTGGCTGAAGCTGACGGTGCCGCGTCCGCGCCTGTGGAACGGCCGGATTGATCCTTATCTGTACACGGCGGTGATCGAGCTGCGCGACGCGAATGGAACGGTGCGCGACGCCGTGCGCCAGCAACTGGGGCTGCGCTCGTTCCGCGTGGATCCGGATCGCGGCTTTATCCTGAACGACAAGCCGTATCACTTGCACGGCGTCAACCGGCATCAGGATCGCCTGAACAAGGGCTTCGCGATTTCGGAAGCGGACCAGGAAGAGGATCTGGCGCTGATTCTCGAAATGGGCTGCACGGTGGTGCGGTGCGCGCATTACCAGCACAGCGATTACTTCTACAGCCTGTGCGACCGGGCCGGCCTGCTGGTGTGGGCGGAACTGCCGCAGGTGGACCGGATTCATCCCTCTCCCGAGTTCGCCGCGACGTCGCGCAGTCAGTTGCTGGATCTCATCCGCCAGAACATCAATCACGCGTCGATCTTCACCTGGAGCCTTTACAACGAACTGCGCCCGAACAATCCGGATCCGCACCGCCTGCTGCAGGACCTGCACAACCTGGCGCGGGCGGAGGACCCGACGCGCCCGACGATCGGCGCGACCTGCACGTGGGGCTGGCCGCAGATGAACAAGATCACGGACCTGCTCGGGTGGAACATTTATCCGGGCTGGTATCCCGAGTGGGGGCCGCTGGAGAGCTATGGTCCCAAGCTCGACAGCTATCGCACGACGAGCCGGCACGGCGGTTTTGCGGTGAGCGAGTACGGCGCAGGCGCGAACGTGGAGCATCACGAGGACAATCCGAAACTGCCGGTGCACAACGGCCAGTGGCATCCGGAGGAATGGCAGGCGATCAATCACGAGGTCGGGTGGGCGGAGATGGCGAAGCGGCCGTACGTGTGGGGCACGTTCCTGTGGAACATGTTCGATTTCACGAGCTACTGGCGGCGGGAAGGCGGCATTCCCGGCCGCAACGACAAAGGACTCGTCACCTACGACCGCAAGATTCGCAAGGACGCGTTCTACTTCTACAAGGCGAACTGGAATCCCGAGCCGATGGTTTACATCACGAGCCGGCGCTATACGGAACGGACAAATGCCGTCACCGACGTGAAGGTGTATTCGAATGCGAAGACGGTGGAGCTGTTCGTGAATGGAATATCGGCCGGGCGGAAAGAGGGAAGCCCGCATGGCGTGTTCATCTGGCGCGAGGTGCGGCTGCAGCCGGGAGAGAACCGGATCGAAGCCCGTGCGCGCCACAAACGCACGGATCTGCACGACTCCTGCGTGTGGACGCTGCGCTGACCTGGCGATTTGCGATTTACGATTGACGATTGACCAGTGCTGCTGCGGGTCGCAGCAACGGCCGATGGCTCAAAGCAGTCAGGGATTTCAAGGCAATCGTGGCTGCAGTGCACGCCTTCATGGAATGTTCAATTCCCTCATCCGGCTGCGCGCTTGCCGAACCCGGAGGCTTCTGTCGTCCATGTGCTGCGGCTGGTCCCAAACTGCGGGACACAGCCGCGCTCCGGCGCACGACTCTGCGAGTCGCAGCAACGGCCGATGGCTCTAAGCAGTCAGGGATTCCCAGTCAATCGCGGCTGCAATGCGTGCACCTTCAACATGAGTCTTCATGGAATATTCACTTCCCCCATCCGGCAGCGCGCTTGCCGAACCCGGAGGCTCCTCTCGTCCACGTGCTGCGGCTGGTCCCAAACTGCGGGACACAGCCGCGCTCCGGACCGCGACTCTGCGAGTCGCAGCAACGGCCGAAACCCCTACGAATTGCGGTCGGGAGACCGCGGGCGCGGGGCGCTGACGCGACGAAGCTCGGCGTTGAACGAGCCTGCCACGAACGAGTGTTCCTCGTCGGGCAGACACAAATAGATCTTCGCCGGCATCCCGGTCGGGGTGGGTTTGCCGAACTGCAGTTTCATCGCGTAACCGCCTGCGAACGTCCGCGTCATCTGATGTCCCTGGTCGTTCGTCCAGCGCAACACGACGTGCGGCGCGCCGGTGTCGTTGGTCGCGATGTGGAACGACCTTCCTCCCAGCTCCTCCGGTTGCCGCGCAAAGAGGGCGATCGTGACGGCGAGGCCGGGAATCCCGATCTGTCCTTCCCGCAAAGTAAGCAGACCGCCCTGGAGCACCGCGCGTTCGCAAACAAATGGCCGACCGTTGATGGCGCCGCTGGCCATTCGATTTGGGAAAAGCTTTCCGTGAAGGTCCATGGTCCAGCCCGACGGACGGGCGGAAGGCTCCTGGGAACGGAGATGCGAGCGGAGCGTCTTGAATCCGAGAAACCCGCCGGCAACGACGATGGCGAGCGCGACGGCATAAGCGGCGGTCGCGAGGATGCCGCGCTTGCGGGCCGGCGCTGGGGGAGCGGGCGCCGGGGCCGACGGGAGATGCGGTTTAATCGGTTGTGTGGCGGACAGGATGTACTTCGATCCGGGGGCTGGAGGGCGTGGCACGAGAATGGGCTGAAAACAGGTCGGGCACTCGATCTGCAAGCCCGTGCTGCCCGAGTCGGCGGACAGGTGCTGGCCGCACACCGGGCAAGCGAATTTGAACTCGCTCATCCCGGAGGAAGCCTTCCAGAACAAGCCCTCCGGGACAAGCCTTTGATTCTGCTTGTCGTCGGGCATTTTCGGGATAGGATAGCCCCCGTGCTGAACAGGCTTTGGATCGTTGTTCACGTGATCCGCTGGTTTTTCTATGTCTTCCGTTGTGCCTATTGAGTCTCCAGGAACCGACACTGATCTGGCGCGACGTCCCCGGCGTCGCGGCACGCTGCTTGTCGTGGACGATGAGGAAGGGCCGCGCAAGTCGCTGGCCGTCATTTTCAAGGACGAATACGACATCCTGATGGCGGACAACGGGCCGCATGCCATCGAGCTGGCGCAGAAGCACGACATCGACGTGGCGATTCTGGACATCCGGATGGCGGGGATGTCGGGGATCGAGGTTCTCGAGCGCCTGAAGTACGTGAATCCCCACATTGAAGTGGTGATGATGACGGCGTTTGAGACGACGGACACGATGCGGCAGGCGATGCGGTTGCGCGCGTCCGACTACATCAACAAGCCGTTTGACATTTCGACGATGCGGGCGGCGGTGGCGAACGCCATGCAACGGCGGACCCTGGAGAGCGAGATCAACGACAACGCGGAGAAGCTCCAGGAACTGATGGCGGAACTGCAGAATCAGAAGATCGAGGAGCAGATCGCCAACACGCGCGGCGAGATCTACGCCAGCATCCTGCACGACATCAACGGGCCGCTGACGGTGATCTCCGGTTTTGTGCAGTTGATGAACCAGCGTTTCAGCAACGCGACCCGCCTCGAGAAGGAGGACCTCGAGTTCATCAAGGATCGCCTCAAGATCATCAACCGGCAGGTCACCAATTGCATCGAGATTTCGCGGCGTTATCTCAGCTTCCTGCGCCGGCAGACCGACGAGATACCGCGGGTGAGCATCAACCAGTTGCTCACGGACCTGAAGCATCTCATCAACGTGCACCCGAGCGTTCAGCAGAACACGTTCGCCGTGCAACCGGTGGCGGAAGACATCGGCGCGCGGATGAACGGCACGGATGTGATCCAGATTCTGCTCAACCTCACGGTAAACGCCTTTCAATGCACCTCCACGCCGCATCATGTGGAGATCACCGGCGAGGTGCTGCACGAGCCGCTGGACCTGACGCAGTTCAAGGACGGGCCGGAAACGCGGTTCCTCAACGTGGAAGGGATGGCGAACGCGGCGCCGCTGTTGAAGCTTTCAGTGCGCGACAACGGGCCCGGCATCCCGGCCGACGTCCTGCCGAGAATCTTCCAGCCTTATTTCACGACAAAAGGCCCGCGCCAGGGCACCGGGTTGGGATTGAACATCGTCCAGCGCCTGGTGAAGGAAGGGAAAGGCGCGCTGCACCTGCAAACGGCTCCGGGCCGCGGCACCACGTTCACGGTGTACCTGCCCGCAGCCCGCCTCAGGTAACGGGCTCGTTCGCGCTCAGGCCGGCGTCCAGTCCATCGCGCGCAGCCGCCGCGCCACTTCCTCCGCGTTCGCGCGACTGTTGAACGCGCTGATGCGGAAATAGCCTTCGCCCTGGGACCCGAACCCGCTGCCGGGCGTGATCACCACGCGCGCGCGATTCAGGATCAGATCGAACGCGTCCCAACTGGAAAGCCCTTTCGGTGTGCGCACCCAGATGTAGGGCGCGTTGACGCCGCCGAACACTTTCAGTCCCGCCTTGCGCGCGCCTTCCCGCAGCACGGCCGCGTTGCCGAGGTAATGCTCCACCAGCGCGCGCACCTGGGCCTTGCCTTCCTCCGAATAGAGCGCCTCCGCCCCGCGCTGCACGATGTAGGAAGCGCCGTTGAACTTCGTCGTCATCCGCCGCAACCACAACGGATGCAGCGGATGGAACTCACCGGTCTTCGTCTGCGCCAGCAGCGTCTTCGGCACAACGGTGTAGGCGCAGCGCACGCCGGTGAAGCCGCCGTTCTTGGAAAAGCTGCGAAACTCGATGGCGCACTCGCGCGCGCCGGGAATCTCGTAGATCGAATGCGGCACGGCCGGATCCGTGATGTACGCCTCGTAGGCGGCGTCGAACAGGATCAGCGCCTTGTGCTCGAGCGCATACTGGACCCACGCTTCGAGCTGCTCCCGCGTCGCCGCCGCGCCGGTCGGATTGTTCGGCGAGCACAGGTAGATCACGTCCACATGCCGCTTCGGCGGCACGGGGATGAATCCGTTCGACGGCCTGCACGGAAGGTAAACCAGTCTGCCGTAGGCGCCCGATGCGTTCGCTTCGCCCGTATTCCCGGCCATCACATTGGTGTCCACATACACGGGATAGACCGGATCGCTGATGGCGATCTTGTTCTTCGGCCCGAGGATGTCGAGGATGTTCCCGGTGTCGCACTTGGAACTGTCGCTGACGAAGATCTCGTCGTCGGCGATGTCGCAACCGCGGTTCCGGAAGTCATTTTGGGCGATGGCTGCGCGGAGCCATTCGTATCCCTGCTCGGGGCCGTAGCCGCGGAAGGTTTCGCGCGCGGACAGTTCGTCCACGGCCCGGTGCATGGCGGCGATGGCGGCGGGCGGCAGCGGCTCGGTCACGTCGCCGATGCCGCAGCGGATCACGTCTTTGGCGGCGTCCGGGTTGGCATCGCAGAACGCCTTCACGCGCCGGCTGATCTCCGGGAAGAGATAGCCGGCCTTCAGTTTGAGAAAATTGTCATTCAGATACGCCATGGAATCCTGGTTCTTCGGGCCTCACGTACCGGGCGGGGACGTTAGCGGAAGGGCGCCGGCGGAGCAAGCGCGGGCAACGGCAGGTGGATATGAAGGATGGACAGTTTTTGTCCGACCCAGCCTGTCATGCTTGCGGGCATGAAAGTCAAACATCTTGTCGAGACCCCGTCGTCACGGCGGCGCAGAGTGGTGGCCTGTTTCGGGAACGCGGCGCTGATCCGCGCGCGCAAAGGCAAATGGATTCTGGAGGGCGGCACGCGGAGCGACCGCCAGGAGGCGAAGGAATGGATCAGCCTGTTCCTGCATGAAGCGGTGGTGAGAACGGAGTAGGGAGGGGAAGGAAAAACATCCAACATCCACATCGAACATCCAACGCCCAGGGGATTTGCGATTGACGATTTACGATTGACGCGGGGGTGGTGCCAACGTGCGAAGAACCGTGGTGAGTCGCGTCCGGATTCGGGGGCGCGACCTTCAGGTCGCCTCGCGTCCGACTGCAAGTGCGCAGCTGGATTTCACTCGGATAGACGCATGCAGGGGCACCCTCAAGCGGCATGAATGCCGCGCCCCGATTCAATGAATGTTGAGCGTTGAGCGTTGGGCGTTGAATGTTTGAATTGAATGTTCGATCCAGTCCCCGATTCCGCCGCACGCTTCGATTGCAATCAATCCAGCCCCCATCTACTCTTCGAATCCGATGACGCAATACCTCGATCTGCTCCGGTTGGTTTTGAAGGAAGGCAAGTTCAAGGCGGATCGGACCGGCACGGGCACCTACTCGGTTTTTGGCGCGCAGGCGCGTTTTCCGTTGCAGGGCGGGTTTCCTTTGCTCACGACCAAGCGGCTGCATGTGAAGTCCATCATTTACGAGCTGCTGTGGTTTCTGAAGGGCGACACGAACATCCGGTACCTGAACGAGCACGGGGTGACGATCTGGGACGAATGGGCTGGCGAGGACGGCAGCCTGGGGCGGATTTACGGGGCGCAATGGTGCGACTGGCGGACGCCGGACGGCCGCAGCATCAACCAGATCGACCAGGTGATTCATCAGATCAAGACGAACCCCGAGAGCCGGCGGCACGTGGTGAGCGCGTGGAACCCGGGGGAATTGGATCAAATGGCGCTCGCGCCCTGCCACGCGCTGTTCCAGTTCTATGTGCTGGACGGTGAATTGAGCTGCCAGTTGTACCAGCGCAGCGCGGATTTGTTCCTGGGTGTGCCGTTCAATATCGCGAGCTACGCGCTGCTGACGCTCATGGTCGCGCAGGTCTGCGGCCTCAAGCCGGGCGCGTTCATTCACACGTTCGGCGACCTGCACCTGTACGCCAATCACATCGAACAGGCCAGACTGCAGCTCACACGCGAACCGCGTCCGTTGCCGCAGATGAAGTTGAACCCCGAAATCAAGGACATCCACGAGTTCCGGTTCGAGGATTTCGAGCTGGTCGGTTACGATCCGCATCCCGCGATCAAGGCGCCGATCGCGGTGTGACCCGCCCTGAAGAAGATCGCATGCGCCGGTTCCATGCCATCGCCGCCATGTCGCTCAACCGCGTGATCGGTTCGGGCGGGCGGATTCCGTGGCATCTGCCCGAGGACTTCAAGTGGTTCAAGCAGACCACCATGGGCCACATTCTGCTGATGGGCCGGAAGACGTTCGAATCGATCGGGCGTCCGCTGCCCGGTCGCGAAACCATCATCCTGAGCCGGACGGGTTTCAGCCATCCGGCCGCGCGGACGATTTCGGATCTGAAGGAGCTCGAGCGGGAGGAGGACTCGCGAATTGTGTTCGTCTGCGGTGGCGCGCAGATCTACGGGCAGATGCTGTCACGCTGTTCGGACCTGTTCCTCACGCTGGTGAAGCGACATGTGGAGGGCGATGCGTTCTTTCCGCCGTTCGAGAACGAATTCGGTCCACCGGAGGAAATTCGGGACACGCCGGAGTTCAGGATCCTGCACTACCGAAGGAAGCTTTAGGGGAGTGTTTGGAGAACATCCAACACCCAACGTCCAACGGCCTCCCCTCCATTTGCAGAATGGAGGGGAGGGATGGGAAGGGAGGGAGCCCCGAAGAAGTCCGGAATTCTCGGGGACAATTCCGCGCGCATATGCGACAAGAATTGTCCCTGACTGGTGATGGTGGACATCTGCTTGTGACCGGGCCGCCGAGCTGATGTGCGCAAGTGACTTGTTCAGCTGAGCTTTATCGTGGAGGCCGCTCGCCATGGAACCTGGAATTTCGAGCTTTGCGCATTCGGATTTCGGATTTAGGGCTTCGGATTCGATCCCGGATTTCACCTTGTGAGGTGGGCGGCGGGGAGCGCACACTGGCCGGGCATGCGCAATGGTTCTGTCACGTGCTTCGGCGTGGGAGACGGATGGCCTTGTGCGGATCGAGGTCACGCGGCGTTTCTCTATCGACTGGCCGGCTCGACGATCCTCATTGACTTCGGCGAGCCTCTGGCCGCCCGCGTCCGGGCGGCCCGTCTGGATTACAACCTCATTGACGCGGGATTCCTGTCGCACCTGCACGCCGATCACTACGGCGGATTGTTCATGTTCCTGCAAGGGGCGTGGCTCGAGGGACGGACCAGGAGGTTGCCCATTCATGTTCCGCGGCCGGCGGTGAAACCGTTGAAAGCTATGTTGGAAGCGGGGTTGCTGATGAACGAGCTGCTGGATTTCGAGCTGAAGCTCGAGCCGTTGAAGGCGCGCGTGCCGGTCCCGGTGAAGGCGTCGAAAGTGACCGCGTATCCGACGACGCATCTGGCGAAGCTGCAGGCGCGGTTTGGGAGGAACCGGCCGGGTTTGTTCCAGTCGTTTTGCTTTCTCATCGAGGGCGGGGGTGTGCGTATCGGGCACAGCGCCGACCTGGGCTGTCCGGAAGACCTCCTGCCGCTGTTGAAGCAGCCGCTGGACCTGCTCGTTTGCGAGCTGTCGCATTTCGCGCCCGAGGATCTGTTTGGATTCCTGCGGGACAAACCGGTGAAGCAGGTGGTGTTCGTTCATCTGAACCGGTCGGCATGGAAAAACCTCGAACGGACCCGTCGTCTCGCGGTGCAGCGGCTGGGCGGAATACGCCACGTCTTCGCGCGGGACAACCAGGTGATCCGCTTCTGAACGGCCAACGCCGCGACGATTCGGCTTTGAAGCGGCGCGGTTCAATCCTTAGCCTGCGCGCGTGTCCAGGATGCTGAAATCATCGGGTGCGATGGCGGGCGCGACTCTGACGAGCCGCCTGCTGGGGATGGTGCGGGAGATGGTTTACGCGCGTTTCATGGGGGACACCTGGGTCGCGGCTGCGTTCCAGGTGGCGTTCACCATCCCGAACCTGTTCCGCCGGCTCCTGGGAGAGGGCGCGCTGACGGCGGCGTTCATTCCGATCTTCAAGGAGAAGGAAAAGACCGCGGGTGAAGCGGAAATGTGGCGGTCGGCCAACGCGGTGCTTTCCGGGCTGCTCGTCGCCTCGGCGTTCATCATCGCCGCGGTCATGCTGGGTGTCTCGACGGCGCTGGCCGTGCACACGTTCCCGCAGAAGACGGACCTGATGCTGCGGCTGCTGCGCTGGATGTTTCCCTACATGCTGCTGGTGTGCCTGACGGCGGCGTTCATGGGAATGCTGAACGCGCGCGGGCATTTCTTCATCCCGGCAATGGGCGCCGCGATGCTGAACGTGGTGATGATCGCGTCGGTGCTGTGGCTGGCGCCGCGCTGGGGCGAGACATTGCCCGAGCAGATCTTCGCGCTGGCCACAGGTGTTCTCGTCGCGGGCGTCGCGCAGGGGGCGTTCCAGCTTCCGAGCCTGTGGCGGGAGGGATTTCGGTTTGGATGGGTGACGCCGTGGGGCAATGAGACCGTCCGGCGCGTGGTGCAGAAGATGATCCCGGGCGCGCTGGGCGTGGCGGCGTTTCAGATCAACGTGGTTCTCGTGCAGGCGCTGGGCTTCTGGCTCGACAGCACGGAGCAGCCGTTGATCGCGCCGTTCAATTACGCGGTGCGGCTGATGGAACTGCCGCAGGGACTTTTCGGCGTGTCACTGGCCACGTTCCTCCTGCCGACGCTCTCCGGCCTTGCCGCGGAAAGGAAGTACCCGGAATTTCGCGCGACGCTCGCCCACGGCATGGGCCACCTGGTTTTCGTCAACGTGCTGATGGCGATTCTGCTGATCACGCTGGCGGAGCCGATCATCCGATTGCTCTTCGAGCGCGGGCAGTTCGATCACGGTGCGACCGTGCGGACGGCATTTGCGTTGCAATGCCTGGGTGCGAGCCTGGTGGCGTATTCTCTGGTCAACGTTCTGGCGCGCGCGTTCTATGCGCTGGGCGACACGCGGACGCCGATGCACATCAGCGTGGCGTGCCTCGCGCTGAACCTGGTTCTGTCGGGCGCGCTGATCCTGCCGTTTCGTCAGGGCGGGCTCGGTCTGGCCAACACAGTGAGCTCGGCCGTGAATGCGGGGCTGCTGTTGTATGCGTTGCGGCGGAAGATGGGGCGGCTGGACATGTCGGGCTTGCGGTCCACGCTGCTGCCGGTGGGCGCGGCGGGCGCGGTGGCAGTGCTGGCGGTGCTGGGCGGCAGCCGGCTCTGGGCCGCTTACGGGGAGGCCGCGACCATCGTTGGAAAGCTGGGGGCGGTGTTCGTGCCGGCGAGCATGGCCGGCGTGCTGTATTGGGCGGTTGCCGGATGGGCGAAAGTGCCGGCGGCGCGGGAGCTGGCGTCCCTCGTGTTCCGCCGCTCCGGTGACAGGGCCTGATCAGCGGAATTCAACCGTTTCAAAGCCGAGCTGTTTGAACAACCGGGTCAACTGGTCCCGGGCGCGTTCGTCGGCTTCGGCCAGAATGCCGCTTTGCCGCGCGGCGACGGTGATCGAATGAAGCGCGTTGCGGCGCGTTGTCTGTTCGAGATCCGTCGCGGGGGGTGCCAGCAGTCCCGTTTCGCGATCAATGGCTTTGGTTTCTTTCTCGTCCAGGTACGCGTCGGTGATCTGCGGCCGGGGCAGCTTGATGGCGATTCTTTTCCCGTCGATCTCGAGGTCGTCGGCGCGCAGTCTGTTCAGATCGATGCCGGCTTTCACCACGCCGTGCGCCAGCAGCAACATGCGATTCTGGCTGCCGATCATCCGGCCCACGACGTTTTCAGAGGGCACTTCATACACTTCGACCTTCTCGATGACGTATTTGACGGTGACGAGCTCGGAGAGCGCCTGCACCTGCTTGAGGATGGCGGGTGTGCTGTGGATGCGGGGAGCCGAACCGGAGCCGGTCAGGCGCGCGACCACCAGTCCGCAGATCAGGCCAACGGCGAAGAGCACGATGACGACAGTGACAATAAGGGCTCTGCCGAGCTTCTGCATGGGGGCGATTCTAATCCCGGGCGCCGGGTTGCAAAGCGGGAAATGGCGCGGCTCACCGAGGCGGACTTTGGACCCCCTCTTCCTCTCTGAGAGAAGGGAAGGGGACAGGCGATGAGTCGAAGTCTGTCGGCAGTCTGCGGCATTGTTTCAACTCGCCCTGTAGTGGGTCCGCACTACAATACGACCATGAGTATGCACCTGACCGGACGTTTCCCGGCCTATCGCCCGCGCCGTTTGCGAGCCTCCGCGGCGATGCGCCGGCTCGTGAGCGAAACGCAACTGAGCGCATCGCAACTCGTCCTGCCGCTGTTTGTGCGTCCCGGACGCAAGTTGCGGCGTCCCGTGGCGGCGATGCCCGGGGTGTTTCAACTTTCTCCGGACGAATTGCTGCGCGAGACGGCGGCCGCCCGGGAAGCGGGGGTGCCGGCGATTCTGTTGTTCGGGATCCCGGACCGGAAAGACGCGCGGGCGTCGGGCGCCTATGCCGCCAACGGGATTGTGCAACAGGCCATTCGCCTGCTGAAACGGGAATTGCCCGACCTGATTGTGATCACCGACGTGTGCCTGTGCGAGTATATGGAGCACGGCCATTGCGGCATTGTGCGGAAGGGCAGGGGCGGGGTGCGGATTGCCAACGACCCTACGCTGAAGCTGCTGGCGCAGACGGCGCTGAGCCACGCGGATGCGGGCGCGGACATGGTGGCGCCGAGCGACATGATGGACGGGCGCGTGCGGGCGATTCGAGAGCGGCTGGACCGCTCGGGTTTCGAAGACACGCCGATCCTGTCATATGCGGCGAAGTTTGCGTCAGCGTTCTACGGCCCGTTCCGCGAGGCGGCCGAGTCGGCGCCCCGGTTCGGAGACCGCCGGAGTTACCAGATGGACGCCGCCAATGCGAACGAGGCGCTGCGCGAAGTGGCGATGGACATCGAAGAGGGAGCGGACATCGTGATGGTGAAACCGGCATTGGCCTATCTGGACATCATTTATCGGGTCAAGCGCGAGTTCGGTTATCCGACGGCGGCGTACGCGGTGAGCGCCGAGCATGCGATGACGAAGGCGGCGGCGGCGAGGGGCTGGATTGACGAGCGGGCCGTGACGCTGGAGAGCCTGCTGGCGATGAAGCGCGCGGGCGCGGACATCCTGATCACGTATGCGGCGGTGGATGTGGCGCGGTGGCTTTCGGAAACAGGGCGGTAAACCTGTCAATTGCCCGTCTGGAGGAGGGCGACAAGGAGGACGATGATGATCAGGCTGAAGAGGATGATCCCGCCTATCAGGAACCAGCGGTTGGTCTGATTGGTTTTCTTTGAGAACGCCTTGCTCGTGGTATCGAAGCCGCCGGTGCGCGGTCCTTGTTCCAGTTCGTCCAGGCTGACGCCGCGCTGGATCACCATGGTGTGCTCCAGCTTGCGGGCAGGAGCGGGGGCGGGGGCCGAAGGAGCTGCGGAAGCGGCCGGCGCGGAAGGCGCGCCCGTGCCAGTGTCCAGGCGCAATTCCACCTGGCCCAGTCTGAGCGTCTGACCGGGTTTCAGGACGGCTTCGGTGATTTTCTCTCCGTTGATATACGTGCCGTTGGTTGAGCCGAGGTCGCGCACCACGACCTCGTTCCCGCGGAGCAGGACCTCGGCGTGATGGCTGGAGACCGAAGGTTCCGCAATCTGAAACGCATTGTCCTCTACGCGCCCAATGGTCGTCTTCTCCGTTGTTAAATCGTGCGCACGACCTTCAAATCCTGCGCTGAGGACTACAAGTTTAGGCATAGGAATGCTTACGCTTTTGCGATTATCCTCACGAAAACATTCAAGTCAAACGCAAATCCGGCGCGCGCCCTTGACGCGGACGCGTTCTGGCGCGGTTCCTGTTCTTTTCCTCTGCTCCCTCGAATGAGAGAGCATCCCGGAGAGGAGGCTCCGCGGTCTTCGCCATCCCTCTCGCAATCCTCTTGCCGCCTGGACGGGAAGAGTGAACACGGCCCGGGTGAGCCGGTTCGCGTGAAAGCGTCAGCTTCGCTCGAGCATCGCGCGGAACCGCGCAAACAACGGCGTTGAGTCATGCGGTCCGGGAGACGCCTCCGGATGGTACTGCACGCAGAAGACCGGCTTCGTGCGATGGCGCATCCCTTCAACGGTCTGATCGTTGAGATTGATGCGGTCCACGATGATCTCGTCCGGCAGCGATTGCGCGTCCACGGCGAAGCCGTGGTTCTGCGACGTGATTTCCACCCTGCCTGTTTCGAGGTCTTTCACCGGCTGATTTCCCCCGCGATGGCCGAACTTCAGTTTGAATGTCCGTCCGCCGAAGGCCTGCCCGAGGACCTGGTGGCCGAGGCAGATGCCGAACATCGGAATGCCCGTCTTCACAAGATCACTCACCGCCTGCACCGCGTATCCGAGCGCGGCAGGGTCGCCGGGGCCGTTGGACAGGAAGATGCCGGCGGGCTTGTACTTGAGCGCCTCGGCGGCGGGCGTTGTGGCCGGGACAACCTGCACGCGGAAACCATGCTGCCGCAGCCGCCGCAGGATGTTGTACTTCATCCCGAAGTCGTACGCGACAATCGGAATGTCCGCCGGCGGCAACGCGTTGCTCGTGGACCCGTCTTCCACGATCGCTCCCCGGACCAGTCTGAACTCGGAGCTCTGTTCGTCATTGGCGTCCCAGAGAAACGGCTCCCGATGGGTGACTTCCTTGACGTAGTCAACGCCGACGAGGCCGGGCCACGCCTTTGCCCGCGCAACGGCTTCCTCGGCGGAGAGTCCTTCGGTGGAGATGAAACCGTTCATCGCGCCTCGAACGCGGAGCTTCCGGGTCAGCGCCCTTGTGTCCACTCCCTGAATCCCCGGGATCCCGTTCTCCTCCAGGTATTCGGCCAGGGTGCGGTCCGCGCGCCAGTTGCTGACCACGGGCGACAGCTCACGAATGACGAATCCGGCGACGTGGGGGCGCCATGACTCCACATCGACGCGGTTCACCCCGTAATTGCCGATGAGAGGGTAGGTCATGGTCACGATCTGGCCCTTGTAGGAGGGATCGGTGAGGATCTCCTGATAGCCGGTCATGGATGTGTTGAAGCAGACCTCACCGCAGGCGGAGGCCGGTGAGCCGAAGCCTTCGCCGTGATACACACTGCCGTCTTCAAGAGCGAGAATCGCTTTCATCAGAGAAATTGCCGGATGCTAAGGCCGCTGCGGGATCGGTCAAGGAATTTACCGGACCTCGAACCGCACCCCGCTATGCCGCGACCGGCGCGGTCAGCTCGGACCACACGACGCGGCCGCCGACAATCGTCGCCACGGCTTTCCCCTTCAACTGCCAGCCATAGAACGGGCTGTTCGCACTCTTGCTCGCGGTATCGCGCCTGTCAAACCGCCATTCGCGGTCGGGATCGAGAACGGTGACGTCGGCATCGGCGCCCACCGACAATGTGCCTTTGCGGATTTTGAGCAGTTGCGCGGGCGCGACCGTGAATTTCGAGATCAGCGCGGACAGCTTCATGCGTCCCGAATGAACGAGCTGCATCAGGGACAACGCGAGTTCGGTTTCCAGCCCGGTAATCCCGAAGGGGGCGTAGTCGAACTCGACCTCCTTTTCGTAATCGCAGTGCGGCGCGTGGTCGCTCGCCAGGATTTCGATGGTGCCGTCGGCAAGGCCGGCCAGGACGGCTTCGCGGTCGGCGGCCGATCGCAGAGGCGGGTTCATCTTGAACGTCGTGTCGTACGGCGGCCAGGAGGGCAAATCGGATTCCGGCACGCCGTTCATCCCGAAAACCTGCCGGCCGTCAGAAGACCAGAACTTGGCGCTGCCCGCGACGGCGGCATCGGTCAGCGTGAAATGATGCGGGCAGGCTTCGGCCGAGATCGGGATGCCGCGTTGTTTGGCGTGACGCAGGAGTTCGACGCTTCCGGCGGCGCTCAGATGCTGGCAGTGGATGCGCGTCCCGGTCAGTTCGGCCAGGAGGATGTTGCGGGCCACTATCATTTCCTCGCCGGCGGCGGGCCAGCCGCGCAATCCGAGCACAGTGCTCCAGTAGCCCTCGTGCATGACACCGTCCGTCACCAGCGAGTAATCCTGGCAATGGTCCATCACGGGAAGATCGAACATCCGGGCGTACTCGCACGCGCGCCGCATCAGCTCGTTGTTCTGCACGCAGTGGCCGTCGTCGGTGATGGCAACGACACCGGCGCGGCGCAGAGAACCGATGGAGGCGAGCTCCTCGCCGGCGATGTTCCGGGTGATGGCGCCGGCAACGAAGACGTTGACGAGGCCGTGCTGGCGGGCGCGATCGCGGATGAGCGCCACGGTGCCGGCGTTGTCAACGACGGGCGCTGTGTTGGGCATGCAGACCACGGAGGTGAAGCCGCCCCGCGCTGCGGCGGCGGTGCCGCTGGCAATGGTCTCCTTCGCGGTCTGTCCGGGCTCGCGCAGGTGGACGTGGATATCGATCAATCCCGGGCAGACGACGAGTCCGGAAACGTCGAGGCGCTCAACGCCGGCCGGCGCGGCGGAGGAAGCATCGGGGCCGACGGCGGCGATCTTACCGTCAAGAATGAGAACGTCCGCGGAAAGATCGAGGTTGTTTGCGGGATCGATCACCCGCCCGCCGGAGAGTAGCAGCGAGTTCATTGAGCGGGCTCAGGATACATGCTGGCGAATTGACAAGGCAAGCGTTGCGGTTATGATTCCGAGCCTGTGGAAGCGGGCGTAGTTCAATGGTAGAACGGAAGCCTTCCAAGCTTCACACGAGGGTTCGATTCCCTTCGCCCGCTCCAACTCTTTCTTTCACCCGCGCGTTTCCGGTCGCCAGCGGGATTCCGTCATCCAGTTCAGTATCGACCGCGATCCGTCTGAACGACGAATCCAATGATCTCCCGGCAGGACCGACCTCATGGGGGTCGCCCGCGCTGCACCGGACGCGCTCTACTGTGTTGGAGGCTGCTGAGGTGCCGGAGGCTGGGGCTGGCCCGGCGGCTGTTGCTGCTGGGGCGGCGGAGCCAGAATGAGCGGCACCGGATAGCGCAGCTTCATCACGTCATCCACGAGCACCTCAACAAAATAGGATCCGGCCGTCTTGAACTCGACCTGCGGGAACAGTGTGACGTTCGTCGCATGCGACTGCGCGTCCTTGAGGGCGAATTTCGCCTCGCCCTTGCGCAGCAGCGTCGTCTCATCCGGCGCAATCAGACGCACTGTCTCGGTGAACTGGCCGATGCCCGCGGTCCAGCGGTTGAAAACCGTCAGCCTCCAGGCGACGACGGGCAATTGCGGAACGCGGATGTAGTTGATGACGCCGATCAGGATGAAGTTGCCGGTGATTTCCTGCCGGATTTCTTCGCAGACCAGCGAACATTGGAGGTCCGGCATGATTCGAGTGGGTTGCATATGAATTTAAGTTGAGATTCTGTTGGCCGGGCGTTCCGGATTCAATCTTCGTCTCCGGCCGCCTGTTCGGCGGCCCGGACCGTGTTTTGCATCAACATCGCGATCGTCATCGGTCCCACGCCGCCCGGGTTCGGCGTAATCTTCCCCGCGATGGGCTGCACTGCGTCGAAGTCCACGTCGCCCACCAGACGGGTGCCGCCCTTCGCTGTCGGATCGGTGATTCGGTTGACTCCAACGTCCACTACCACGGCTCCGGGCTTGACCATGTCGGCCCGGACGAAGCGCGGCACACCGATCGCAGCGATCAGGATGTCGGCTCGCAGGCAGTGCGCCTTGATGTCGCGCGTGCCCGAGTGGCAGAGGGTCACGGTGGCGTTGGCGCCGGCGCGTTTCTGGCAAAGAATGGCGGCCATGGGTTTGCCCACGATGTTGCCGCGCCCCAGGACGACGACATCCGCCCCGGAAATCTCCACCCCGGAACGCAGCAGCAACTCGCGAATGCCGGCGGGCGTGCAGGGTTCAAAGCCCGGGTCGCCGAGCATCAGTCTGCCGACGTTCATCGGGTGGAACCCGTCAACATCCTTCTCCGGGCGCACGGCGGCGTACACGACGGCCTCCCGGATGTGCCGGGGAAGCGGCGCCTGGACCAGGATGCCATGCCACTGGGGGTCGCGGTTGAGCCGGTCGATCAGCGACAGGAGCTCGGCTTCGCTCGTGCTTTCGGGCAGAACATGGGTCACCGAACGAATGCCCAGAGACTCGCAGGTCTTTTCCTTGCGCCCGACATAGACTTTGGACGCGGGATCATCGCCCACGCGGACGAAGGCAAGGCCCGGTCGGATTCCGCGGGATTGCAGGGCGCTGATGCGCGGGGCGAGTTCGTTTTGAACCTGGGCCGCGACAGCCCGGCCGTCGATGAGGTTCGAATGAACCATCTACTCGAGCACCTGAATGCGCTGGATCGTGATGATCGGCGTGTTCTTCCAGCGGATATCCAGCCCTTCCTCGCCCGTGACGATGATGTGCAATCCCTTGTAGCGGCTGAGGTCGAGGTTGGTTGAGGTGGTGTAGAGGTAGTTGATCGCGCGCCCCGTGTCCGGGCTGATCAGAGCGTAATCGGTAGGCGCCTGGATGCTGACGGTGCCGCGGACGATTCCTTCGCGCTGGACGATGCGCGGGGGCGGCGGTTCGTCGATCACAAACTCCTCCATCTCTGCCGTCTCCAGCGCGGCCATCTCGTTCGTCGCCACCGGCGTCAGCTCGCCCGCTTCGCCCGGCGCAATCACCGGCGTCTCGGTCGTGGCGGCCACCACCGGTGTTTCCGTGATGGTCGCGGTTTCAACCGGGGTTTCTTCCACCGGGATTTCGATGGTGGCGGCGGATTCGGTGGGAACGGTGTCCGCCGAAGCGATGACTGGCGTTTCCTGTTTCAGGTATTGCGCCGCGACGAAAGCGTAGGCGCCGGGGGGCGGCTCGATCTGGATCCAGTCACCCCGGCTCTGAATTTCGCGCACGGTGTCGCCCTTCACCAGGCTGCCGACGACGCTGAAATTCTCGCCAGGGCCGCTGCGCACGTTCAGCTTGCTGGCCGTCACCGTTTTCGTGGCGGCGTCCACATACGAGGCGTGAACCCAGGCGGGCGCCTTGCCGGGGAGGGCGATTTTCGCCCATGCGGAGGGTTCATCGGGAGCGCTGCGGCGGAGGCGAACCTCTTCGATGACGGTCACCGGCTCGCCGTTGGTCAGTTGCGTGAGAACCTCGCTGCGGAGGCGGGCCTGGCCGCGCACGTTGACGCGATTGGCCGTCACCACGGCCGGCCCGGGGACGAGCGGGTCGCTGCGAACCTCGGACGGCGCGGGCAGGCCGGTCAATGCGGGCGAACGGACTTCTGTGGCGTTGGTATCCGCGCCGGGCAGCACGGGCTGATCCGCCAGCGCGGGGGCGGTCAACAGCGCCGCTGCCATCATCCTGAAAATCGTTTTCATAGCTCAGCCCAGTAGAGATTTAATCTCCGGTTCTGTCAATGTCCGCCATCGTCCGGCTTTGAGTTCGCCCAGTTTGATCCTGCCGATCTGCACGCGCCGCAGCCGTTTGACCGCAAACCCCTGCAATTCGAACAGGCGCCGCACCTCGCGGTTCTTCCCTTCGGTGAGGACCAGCTCAACCGTGCTTCGGGCGAGGCTGCTCGAGAGCAATCGGGCCTGCTCGGCTTTCAATCGCTCGCCGCGATCAAACACGCCGCGCTGCACCCGGTCGAGCACATCCTGCGTGACCCGTCCTTCGACCGTTGCGATGTATTTCTTGCGAACGCCGTACCGGGGATGAGTGAGGCGCAGCGCGAATTCTCCATCATTGGTCAGGAAAAGCAATCCTTCGGTGTCGTAATCCAGCCGGCCGACGGAATAGAGATTGGACCATTCCCTGGGAAGGAGCTCGTAGATGGTAGGCCGTCCCAACTCGTCTTTGCGCGAGCAGACGCAGCCCGCGGGTTTGTTCAGCGCCACGTAGAGCTTGCGGCGGACACGAACGGGTTTGCCGTCAACCGAGACCTGGTCGTGCGCTTCGTCCACGCGCGTGCCGAGCTCGCGAATGATGCGGCCATTGACGGCGACGCGGCCGGCAAGAATAAGTTGCTCGCCGCCGCGCCCGGAAGAGACGCCGGCTTCGGCGAGCAGTTTCTGAAGACGGACCATGAGGGCGGAGATGGAAGGTGTCGCGCGTGAACGCCGACGGCGCCCGCGCGCTGACGGCCGCCCCGGGGGCGGGATCAGGCCTCAGGTTTGGTCTTGCGCAGCCCGGTGATGCGGTCGCCTTCCTTCCACATGCCGCGCTTCTTGAGAAGCGCGATGCGCTCGAATCGCTTCAAAACGTTTCGCTTCCCGCCGAGCGTTGCCGCGGCGCGCAAACTGCGATGCTGTGACATAAAATCAAAAATTGCTGTTGAGTTGAACCGCTCCGGATGGAAGCGGACGGAGCATATAGCACGGTTCAGGACGAAATGCCAATGGCAAAAATGGGCGCCTCACGCGTTCCCCTCGCGAGGGCGGGCAAACCGGGTGCGCTCCCTGCGATTATGGCTCTTGATGTCCTCCTGCTGCTCTTCGAGCGTGGCCCGGATCATCCGGATGAACTGGTCGCAACTGCACGCCATCCCGCCCATGGCAATCACGGTGTCCCGTTCCGCCGCGTCGTTGGTCACCGCCAGCACGTGGCCGTAGGCGCTGAATCGGTGGGCCGCGCGCTCGATCAACTGGTCGGCGGTCTGTCCGGCCCCCGAGAAAAGCACTTCGATGGACGCGGTGGTGTCCGGGCCTGGATTGTTCCGGTTCCTTCCAGATCCGTCGAAGAACACCGTCACCGGCGTGCCGGTGGCGTCCTGATATTGAACCAGGATCCGGATCAACTCCTCGCGGGCGGCGGCAGAATGGCGAGCCCTGCCCCTGGCCAGTTCGGGCCAGTGATGCAACAGGCTGTACCCATCCACCAATATGCGGACCAGGCTCATGAGGAACAGTAGCCGGAGCGCAACCGTATGAAAAGGTCCGGGTGAAACGACTGCAAGGCAGTTGCCGGCGAAGGTGCGCAGAGATTATCTGATTTCACCCGCGGTGCTTTGCCCTTAGCATCCGGCACATGCAGTCGAGCAAAAGGGCCATGGCGCGTGTGCGCGTGGCCTGTGTGCTGGTGGCCGTCGCGGCGCTCTGCATCGTGCTCCGCCGGATCGGGCTGGACAGGCTCCAGGACGCATTCCAAAGCATGCGCGTCGGATGGTTCCTTGCGGCCGTGATGCTCTATGGCCTGCTGTTCCTCCCGGCCGCCTTGAGATGGCATATCGCCCTGGATCTGACCGGCAACGCCGTGAGCGTCGGAACCAGCGTGCGGCTGTCGATCATCGGGCACTTCCTCTACACCATTCTTTTCGGCGCCGCGGGCGGTGACACGGCCAAGTCGGCCCTGTACGCGCGCTGGCATCAGCGGCCGCTGGCAGAAATCCTGGCTGCTTCGTCTGTGGATCGGCTGCTGGGATTTGGCGGGCTGGCGTTGCTGGGAGGAAGCGCTTTCATCGTGGGCGCGTTGAATCGCGGCTTTGAGGGATTCGAGTCGTTGTCGCTGCGATCGCCGTGGTGGTGGGTTGCTGGGGTGGTGATTGTTGCGATCATTGCGGGCGTTCTGCTCCGGTTTGGCGCGGCGCCGTTCGTGCAACAGTTCCTCAGGGCGCTGGTTGAGAGCGGGCGCAAGCTGCTCCTGACCCCGGGCCGGTTTGCGGGAGGCATTCTCTGCGGGCTCGGAGTGCAACTGGCGCTCAGCGGCGTGCTCGCGTTGAACCTGCAGGCGGTCAGTCACGAGCCTGTGCCATGGCTGCGCATGGCGTGGACCTTTCCCGTGATCACGGTGATTAGCGCGTTGCCGATCAGCGTGGCCGGGCTTGGTGTTCGCGAAAGCGCCGCGTTTGTGCTGTTCGGCTTGTGCCAGGTGGCGGAAGAGGATGCCGTTGCGGCCGCTTTGCTGACCGCCACCGCCAGTCTGGTCTGGATGGTCATCGGCGGATTTCTGCTATGGCTGGAGGCGGCGAGGCGGCAGCAGCCTCAGGGCGCCGGGTGAACTGCTGCGTCGATTCCGAGCGTCTGGCGGATGCACGCGAGCAGCTCGTCATGATTGATCGGTTTGTTGAAGAAGGCACAAGCGCCGGCTTCCAATGCCCGGGCCTTGTATTCCGCCGAATCGCTCTGCGTGATGATGATGATCGGCGTATCCCGGGCTTCGTCCATCCGGCGCAACCACTGGATGATCAGGAAACCGTCCCAGGGCACTCCGCCCCCATGCGCCACGTCTGGTGGGAAACTGATGTCCAGGATGATCAGGTCCGGCTTTTTCTCGCGCGCCGTGCGAACCGCGTCGGAACCATCCGCGGCCGTGAGCACCTCGAAGTCGCCCCCGGCGAGTTTCATCGAGAGCGTCTTCAGGATGATCTGGTTGTCGTCAACGATTAGAATCTTTTTGCCAGCCATAATGTCGTGCCGGAACAGTGTTCGGGCGCATAGATCAGCAGAACTCAAGCCATTGGAAATGAAGGGCCGGGAGGCACTTTAAGGTTTTCCGCCCGGGGACACTGTACCAAAATGAGGCGCTGTTCACAGGGCAGGATGATGTCTTGATGGGTAATCCCTTCTATGTTCCGGGCGAAGGACGGGCGGCGGCGGTGGACGATCTGTTCACGACCGTCGCGCCGAAATATGACCTCGTGAACGACGCGCTGAGCCTGGGCTGGCACCGCCGTTGGAAGCGCCGGGTGCTGAGAATGGCGCAGGCGAGGCCCGGGCAGACTGCGCTGGACGTGTGCTGCGGGACGGGTGATATCGCCGTTGGACTGGCGCGCGAGGGGGTGGCGGTGTGCGGTGTGGATTTCAACACGGCGATGCTGCGACGGGCGCAGAGCCGGCTGGACGGCATCGCAGCCTCAGTGGAACTTGTGCGCGCGGACGCGCAGCGATTGCCGTTTGCGGATGGGACTTTCGACATCGTGACGGTGGGCTACGGCCTGCGCAACCTGGCCCGTTGGGAACGGGGGCTGGAGGAGATGCACCGTGTGGCGCGGCCCGGAGGGCGTGTGGTCGTGCTGGACTTTGGAAAGCCGGATAATCGCATTCTCCGCCGCGCGTACTTCGCGTACATGAAAGCCGTCGTCCCGGCCATCGGGTGGGCGGTGTGCCGCAACGCCGCGGCATACGCCTACATTCTCGAGTCGCTGAACCACTATCCTGCGCAGAACGGCGTGGCCGCGAAGATGCGGGAACTGGGGATGAAGGACGTGCAGGTCGTCCTGCTGTGGGGCGGGATTATGAGCATCAACTTCGGTGTAAAGGCGGCGCCGGTCGGGTAAACGGGCCCGGCGAACGGAGCCGGGGCGGATCGGTTCCCGGTTGCCAGCGGGCCGGCACCGCCTCAGAATGCAGCGGTGAACTTCTGCGGGAAGATTCTGAGCTGGGACGCGTTGCCCGGATGGCGCGCCGCTCTTCGGCAATCCGGAAAGACGCTGGTTGTCACCAACGGCTGTTTCGATCTGCTGCATGCGGGGCACGTGACCTATCTGGAACAGGCCCGCAATCAGGGCGACGCGCTTCTTGTGGGATTGAACGGGGACGAAGCGGTTCGGGAATTGAAGGGCGCGGACCGGCCGGTCAACACCGAAGACGACCGCGCCATTGTGCTCGCTGCTCTGGAGAGCGTGACGGCCGTGTGCATCTTCCGCGAACGCACCGCGACGCGGTTTCTTTCCATTGCGCAGCCGGACATCTACGTGAAGGGAGGCGATTACACGCTGGACACCCTGAACCCGGAAGAGCGCCGGACCGTGGAATCCTGCGGCGGCGTCATCCGGATCCTTCCGGTCGTGCCCGGCAAATCCACCACCGCGCTGCTGCGAAAGCTGGCGCGGTTGTGATGCGAAGGCCGAGCGCCCTGTCGGCCGCGCAATTCGCTTGCCGGGGCAACGCGCCATTCCGCACGTTTTGGCCATGCGCTTTCTGATGCTCAACTGGCGGGACCCGAAGAATCCGAAGGCCGGCGGCGCGGAGCGGGTGACGCTGGCTTATCTGTCGGCGCTGGTTCAGCGGGGGCACGAGGTGTACTGGTTCGCGAACGCGTTCGAAGGCGCCTCCCGCGAGGAGATCATCCAGGGGATTCACATTGTCCGCGGAGGCGGGACGGGAACCTCGATTCTGGCGGCGCGAAAGTGGTATCGGAAACAGCCGCGTTTTGACCTGGTGATGGACCAGCATCACGGGATTCCGTGGTATGCGCCCTGGTGGGCGGGGACCCATTGCGTGGCGTACATCCACGAAGTGCTGGGACCGATCTGGGACGCATTCTACCCGTGGCCGGTGAGCGCTTTCGGGCGGTGGCAGGAACGCTGGACCCACTGGTTTTACCGGAACGTGCCGTTCTGGACGGCGAGCAGTTGTACGAAGGAGACGCTGCATTCGCACGGCGTGCGTTATGTGAAACAGATTCCCTACGGCGTGGACACAGTGGCGTTGCCGGAACTGGACGCGAAGCCGCTCGCATCGCCGTTGCGGCTGGCGGTGGTGTCGCGGCTGGCGCCTAACAAACGCATCGATCACGCAATCCGTGCGGCCAGGTGCCTCGTGGATCGTTCCGTGCCCGTGCAACTGACGGTCGTTGGCGGAGGCGAAATGGAGGCGCAGTTGCGGAAACTGGTCGCCGAGCTGGGCATGAACGGAAGCGTGACGTTTACCGGCGTGCTTCCTGAAGAGGAGAAGGACGCCGTGTTGCGAAAAGCGCATCTGCTGCTTCACACCTCGCAGAGAGAGGGCTGGGGGCTCAATGTCATCGAAGCCAACGCCATGGGCACCCCGGCCGCCGTGTATCCAGTGGCCGGCCTGATTGAATCCACGCTGCACGACCGGACCGGCGTTGTCAGCGAGCGGGAAACTCCCGAGTCGCTGGCCGCAAGCATCCAGTCTCTTCTGGCGCACCCGGAGAAGTATCAGCAGTACCGTGTGAACGCGTGGGAACGCGCGAAAACCCTGCATTGGAGCCAGGTGCTTCCCGTGGCGTCGGAGTGGTTGGAGCAGCAGGCTGCCGGCCGGCCCTCACCCGCGTGACAGTTGCGCCAGCGCGGCGCGGGTCATGTCGGCAATCAGACTCCTGAATTCCGTGGCGGGATTCCAGTTGAGGACGGCCCGGGCTTTGGCCGGATTGCCTACCAGGTTGACGGGTTCGTTCGGGCGGATGAATGCCGGGTTCTGGCGGACGTATTGTTTCCAGTCCAGGCCCACAACGTCGAAAGCGATTTCCACGACGTCCTGCACGGAGTGGAGTTGTCCGGTGGCAAACACGTAGTCCCCGGGGGTGTCGTGCTGCAAGGCCAGCCACATGCCGCGGACATATTCGCGCGCGTCGCCCCAGTCGCGTCGGCCGGCGAGGCTGCCCATCTGCAGTTCGGTGGCGCGACCGAGTTTGATCGCGGCGGCGGTGCGGCAGACCTTTTGCGTCACGAAATCTTCGCCGCGCCTGGGAGACTCGTGGTTGTACAGAATCCCGTTGCAGGCAAACAACCCGTACGCGTCGCGATAGATGGATACCATTTGCGAGGCAAGGGCTTTGGCGGCGCCGTACGGCGTAACCGGCCGAAAGGGCGTGGTCTCGTCCTGCGGCTGTGCCTCCGGACGGCCGAAGACTTCACTGGAGGAAGCATGAAAAAACCGGGGCGGTTTTGAAAGAGTCCGAACGGCTTCGAGCAACCGCACGGTGCCGACGCCGATCTGACTGCACGCGGCTTCGGGAAATTTGAAGCTGAGACCCGGCCGGCTGGGAGCGGCGAGATGATAGAGCTCGTCGGGAGCGCTCCGTTGAACGGCCTCCCGCAGCGCGTCGGAATCATCCAGGTCTGCGAAGTGAAGAAAGAGCCGGCGCTGATACACGCCGGGATCGGAAACAAGGTGGGCCAGGTGAGATTGGGCCGGGGAACGGCCCGGGCGAATGATGCCGTGGACCTCGTATCCTTTCGAAAGCAGCAACTCGGTCAGGTAGGAACCGTCCTGGCCGGTAATGCCGGTGATCAGGGCGCGAGGCATGTCACAAGGTCGTCTGGACCCGCCCTTCCCGTTGAGCCTTCAGCAATTCCATGTCCGCATCGACCATGAGCCGGACCAGTTCCTTGAAGGTGGTTTTCGGCTGCCAACCGAGCTTGCGCCGGGCTTTGCTCGCGTCGCCGATGAGAAGGTCCACCTCGGCGGGGCGCAGATACCGCGCGTCATGGACCACGTGCTTCCTCCAATCCAGTCCTGCATAGGAGAAAGCTTCCTCGAGGAACTCACGCACGGAGTGTGTTTCGCCGGTGGCGATGACGTAATCGTCGGGCTCGTCCTGCTGGAGCATGAGCCACATGGCTTCGACGTATTCCTTTGCGTAACCCCAGTCGCGTTTGGCGTCGAGGTTGCCCAGGTACAGTTTGTCCTCGAGACCGGCGGCGATGCGCGCGACGGCGCGGGTGATCTTGCGGGTGACGAACGTTTCGCCGCGGCGGGGTGATTCGTGGTTGAAGAGGATGCCGTTGCTCGCGTGGATCCCGTAGGATTCGCGGTAATTCACCGTGGCCCAGAAGGCGCAGACCTTGGCGACGGCGTACGGGCTGCGCGGGTGAAAGGGAGTCTGCTCCGTTTGCGGGACTTCGCGGACTTTCCCGAACATCTCGCTGGACGAGGCCTGGTAGAATCTCGCCTGGATCCCGGTTTCGTGGATGGCTTCGAGCAGGCGAAGGGTGCCGACCGCGGTCACGTCGAGCGTGTATTCGGGGACATCGAAACTGACGCGCACATGGCTCTGGGCGCCGAGATTGTAGATTTCGTCGGGCTGGATGCGAAGCAGCAGGCGGGTCAGTGAGCCCGATTCGCCGAGATCCCCGTAATGCAGGAAAAGGCGCTTTTCCTTCAGGTCCGGCCTGAGATAGATGGCGTCGAGCCGGGCGCGGTTGAAGGAGCTGGCGCGGCGAACGATTCCATGGACCTCGTAGCCTTTGTCCAGCAACAACTCGGCCAGATAGGAGCCGTCCTGTCCGGTGATGCCGGTGATAAGGGCCTTCTTCGCCATAAGCGGGCGGAGTCTCCTAAAAAAGCGGGATTGAGACAAGCGGTTAAATGAATTTGTCGTGACTCTTTGAGAATGTCCTCTTTCTGACTCGATGAAAATGTCCCCTTTGGGAGGCAGTTGCGGTAGCAACTGCCTCTGAATGGAGACGTTATTGATGAGTCAGAAGGAACGGAGTC
>Ga0116168_1000681_pt1 | contig 31449 bp, 35 predicted proteins | sample AD_UKC129_MetaG_FD_89795 | JGI IMG/M metagenome (GOLD analysis project Ga0116168, IMG submission 89795) | Active sludge microbial communities of municipal wastewater-treating anaerobic digesters from Canada - AD_UKC129_MetaG | ecosystem: Engineered > Bioreactor > Anaerobic > Digestate | place...
CTGCCTTTGCAAAACCGAAGATAAAAAGCCAGTAGGCTACACTAACCCAAATATTATCAGCACCCTTTCCAAAGACACCGGTAACTATGTTGTCGGAAAAGTCGAGTGTTCCCGTTAATACATATGTCAGTATCGTTGCAGGCAGTAACAATCCCTTGGAAGTTCCCATAAGATATACGATATATTTCTTGGCACCAGCATAACCTTCTTCATCTTGATGGTGTGCCACAAGGGGGTATGTAAAGATTGTGATGATCTCATAGAAAAGATATAAAGAGAAAAGGCTGCCGGAATAAGATACGCCTTGAGCACCTAAAATGGCAACAGCAAAGCATGTATAATATCTTGTCTGGGCATGCTCGTTTAATGATCGCATATAACCTATATTGTATGAAGTGGCAAATATCCACAAAAATGAAGATATAATGCCAAAGACAAGGGAGAGACCATCAACCCTGAAGTTTAGATTAATGCCCGGGGCAATGGTGGAAAGGGTGTATACAATCTTATTGCCTGCAAATATTGTTGGAACCATGTAAGCTACTGATAAAAATGTGGCAATTGAGCCTGCAAAAGACCAGCCTTCTCTTAAATTCGGTCTTTTGCCTGAAAGCATAATAAGTATGGAGGTTATAAGGACTATAACAATAGGTAATAGGGGTATTGGGCTCTCTATTATCATATCCTAATCTTTCATCTCCTTTAGTGTATCTGCTTCTATCTTTTTATAGCGTCTGAATATTAGAATAACTATTGCAAGGGCAATGGCTGTTTCGGCTGCTGCAATTCCCATGATAAAAAGGGTAAATACCTGACCGTTTACCTTATCCGGATATAAAAATCTATTAATTGCCACAAAGTTCAGTCCTGCACCGTTCATAATGAGTTCAACAGAGATCAGCATTGCGATCAATGTTCTTCTATACACTATGCCAAGTATGCCACAACATAAAAGAAACAGTGACAAAAACAAATATAGGTTGAAATTATTGAATAAATACCCCGTTGTCATCTTTCCTTCCTTGAATAAAGGGCTATCATTATTGCACCAATTATACTAACCACAATCAAAAGAGAAATGAGTTCAAAGGGCAGCATGAATCTGTCAAAAAGAGCTCGGCCTAATTCTTTTGTGGTTGTTTTTATGGGCTCTGCCTTTATTGTAGTCCATTCTGTCCTCATGATTACATTTAAAAACAGGATAAATATTACACAAGCCGTGATAGCACCAGATATAAATTTTATAGGCCTTGACCATTCTTTTGGTCTTTTAAACATGGGTCCTGCAAGCATAATAGCAAATGCAATAAGTATGGATATGGCCCCCACATAGATTAAGATCTGCATCATGGCTATAAAAGGGGCATTTAAGTAAATGTATAGACCGGCTATGCCGAACATGGTGGCAATGAGTCCCATTAAGGCATATATAAGGGAGCCTGAAAGAACCGTTGTTAAAGCCCCTAAAATTGTTATTAAAATTAGCACAACAAACATCACATCTGCCAAAATTATCATTTCTTCCTCTTTTCAAATTCTGCTACAAGGTCATAGTAAAATGTCTCTTTATTAAAGGAAGCAGGGTTATAATCTCCTGAGAATGCAAGGGCATCTGTTGGGCACGACTCAACACAAATACCACACTGGCTGCAGGTTGTAAAATTGAGTATATATTTTGTCAATGTCTTTTTCTTTTCCCCTTCCTTCTTTTCACCTATCACCTGAATGGAGTTTGACGGACAGTTCCTCTCGCACATCCCGCAAACAATGCATCGTGTCTTATCGGGGTTCTCGTCATCAGCCACAAGTTTTGTATGTCCCCTAAAACGGGGTGTAATATTTATGGTCTCCCTTGGATACTGCACTGTAACAACAGGGCTGAAAAAAGCCTTTATCGTTACACCCATGCCTTTAAGTAGTGAAATTGCACCTGTTATCACTTCCTTTACCATGAACGAGACCTCATAACTTTAAAATACCCCCTGTTACAATGAGATTTGCAAAGGCAACAGGGATCAGTATCTTCCATGAAAAATTCAGTAGCTGATCAAACCTTACCCTTGGAAATGTCCATCTAAACCACATGATTACAAAAACAAGGAAATATGTCTTTATAAAAAACCATACAACACCAGGTAGCACAGGCCCTAAATAACCGCCTAAGAAAAAAGTAGTAGCAATGGCACTGGCAATAAAAATATTTGTGTATTCAGCGAGAAAGAACAAGGCAAATCTCATCCCAGAAAATTCTGTATGAAAACCTGCAACAAGCTCACTTTCTGCTTCAGGTAGGTCAAAGGGTGTTCTATTTGTCTCTGCCGTTGCTGCAATAAAGTAAATTAAAAACGCAAAAAACTGCCATCTCCATACAAACCAACCCTCTCTCTGTGCCTCAACGATATCTCTTAATGATAGGGAGTTTGCCATAAAAACCACCGGTAAGAGGGCAAGCAAAAGGGGTATCTCATATGCAATGTTTTGTGCCACGCTTCTTGTGGCACCTATAAGGGAATATTTGTTGTTTGAACCCCATCCAGCAATAAGTATCGAAAGCACAGATAAGGATGAAAATGCAAGTATCACAAGAATCCCCACATTTATGTCCTTTACCTGGAGAAAACCATCAAAAGGTATAACAATAAATGAAACAAGGACAGGGATAAATACAATAACCGGGGCAAGGTAATACAAGGGTTTATCCACATTTGCAGGAGTTAATAGTTCCTTTGCAAGCAATTTTAAACCATCTGCAAAGGGCTGTATAAGTCCATATGGACCTACCTCTTTAGGTCCTATTCTTCTCTGCATATGGCCACTCACTTTACGTTCAACCCATGTTAGCACAAGGGCATTTACAACAACTACAACAAGGACTCCAATTAGACCGAGTATAAGCCTTGCTACCTCTTTTCCAATTATCTGAATTATGTTATCCAATGTGCACAAATCTAAACTCCTATCTATCTATTTCAGGTATTACAAGGTCATAGCTTCCAAGCGTTGCAATGGCATCGGCAATGAGTGTGCCTTTTGCAAGTTCTGGAAAGGTCATAAGGTTCGAGTATGAGGGCACCCTCCATCTCATCCTGTATGGGACATCGCTTTCATCGCTTACAATATAAATTCCCAACTCCCCCCTTGGGGATTCAATTGTGTGGTATATATCTCCTTTTGGTGGTTTTAGTTTTTTAGGTATCTTATCTGCCTTAATGGGGCCTGTGGGGAGCTCTTTTAATGCCTTTTCAATTATGTCAAGGCTATTCTCCATCTCTTGAATACGGACCAAGTAGCGGTCCATATTGTCTGCATTTGTGCCCGTTGCTATTTTAAAGTCAATCCTGTCATATGCTGCATATGGTTCATGTTTTCTCATATCAAAAGGTATGCCTATACTTCTTATCACAGGTCCTGAACATCCATATCTAATAGGGTAAGACCTATCCATTACACCGATATCTTTAACCCTGTTTATAAAAATCACATTTCCAGTCACAAGCCTATCATACATACTGAATCTGCTTCTTAAGCGATTTATAAATTTTTTTACTCCATCCACAAAATTATCGTCCACATCGTTGAAAAGCCCACCGAATCTAAAATAAGAATATGTGAGCCTTGAACCAGTTACTGCCTCGAGGATATCAAGGATCTGTTCCCTGTCATCGAATGTGTAAAGAAATGGTGTTAAACCACCTAAATCTGCAAGAAAGGCACCGAGCCAGAGTAAATGACTTGAAATCCTGTTTAACTCACAGGTGATTGTCCTTATATATTGGGCACGCTCTGGCACCTCTATGCCACATAATTTCTCTACAGTGGTTACATAACCAAGGTTGAAATTCAAAGCCCCTAAATAATCCATCCTTGCTGCATTAGGATAGAACTGCTGGTATGTCCTGTTTTCAGCCATCTTTTCATGCATCCTGTGGAGATAGCCTAATACAGGAATGGCCTCTAATATGTATTCTCCGTTCATTTTTACCACAACCCTCAAAACCCCATGTGTGCTTGGATGTTGAGGGCCTAAATTTAAGAAAAATCCATCTTCCTGTTCTTCTGGTTTAAATGAATTGAGAAGCCTTTTATCCTCATCAGGCACAGGCACCTGTTTTTTTCTCAAGGAATAAAAATCAATCTGGTCATGGAGAAATAGATACACCATAAAAGGATGGCCATCAAATAAAACGCCAAAGAATTCATGGATTTCTCTCTCGAACCAGTGGGCTATGTTGTAAATGTGGGATATAGTGGGCGCAGAAGGTTTTTCAGGGTCAATCTTTAGCGTCACTTTAATCCTTAGAAGTTTATCGTGTTTACTAAAAAAGTATACGAGCTCAAGGTAATCAATGTAGTCAACACAGCATAAATCTGCAAGGTAAAAGTCTTCCTTTATAAAAAATCTCGCTATGTCCACAATATTGGACTTTGTTGCCTCAATGGAAAGATGGTATCCATTCTGTTCATAAGGGCACTCTTTAGGCTCTAAAGAAGGAAAACTCTCTTTTATCTTTGTAGATATCTCCATTACCATCTCTGTTCAGGCACAGGGAATCTTCTTTTCCCTGTTATCTTCTCCTCTAATTTCATAAGTCCTTCAAGTAAGGCCTCTGGCCTTGGAGGACAACCGGGCACATAAACGTCTACGGGAATGAGTTTATCAACGCCCTCTATAATATTGTATTGACCTTTAAAGGCAAACGGGCCACCGGATATGGCACAGTTACCCATCACAATCACCCATTTAGGTGAGGGCATCTGTTCATAAAGGGTAACGACAGTGGGTGCCATCTTTTTTGTTACAGTGCCATTTACTATCATGAGATCAGCCTGTCTTGGACTGGGTCTAAACACCTCTGCCCCGAAACGGGCTATATCGAATCTTGCCATAGCTGTTGCCATCATCTCAATGGCACAGCATGCAAGTCCAAAGGTCATGGGCCATATGGAATTTGCCCGTGCAAGATTAATAAACTTATCTAAAATAGCAAATTTTATTATAGGTTCTTTCGTTTCCACGTGAAGACTCCCTTTCCCCATGCATAGATAATGGCAAGGACAAGTATCAGGACAAATACGAGCAATGAATAGAACTCATAAGCGTTTTTTTGTTTAGTATAACTTAGTGCTGCCGGAAACAGATACAAGACATCTACATCAAATGCAATAAATATCAATGCATAGATATAATAGACAATGGAATGGCGTGTCCATGCACTACCAAATGGCTGTATGCCGCATTCATAGGTGGTGTATGTTTTTTCACCAATTGTTCTCGGTGCAATGAGTTTTGAAATCACAACCGGTGCGATTGTGAAAATTATGGCAACAATGGCAAAAACAACTACATATGAGAATTCTATGAGAGTTTCCATAGTAGTGAATATAGTTATTCAATATTTTGCATATACTTGTCAACATAAAAACGCATAGTTTGTTAAATTTTTCACTAAATTTTATATTTAATTGATATTATTGAAATTTTTTATGTTTAAACTAAATGGAAAAAGGACAAAAACACACAAAAAATATGTAAAAATTACAGACAGAATAATTTATTTGTTCTATTTTTCACGTAATATAGTTATATAAGGATAGTTTTTTATGTTTTTTATAAACTGGGGGTATTTTTCTGACAATATGTTTATGGTATAAACACCTCTCGGCAGTCTATACCTTCTTAAATGTAAATTCTGGTCCCTAAAGGTTTTAAATGACACCTCCATGGCCTTGGCAAAAATGGATATATGAATTTCTTTTTCTGTCTCAATCACAACCTCTTTTAATGCCACAGGCGTATATAGAGACTTCTCATCTATTTTTATGCCATATTTCTCCCTGTTCAAGACGATTTCTTTCAATGCCATAATCCTGAAAATGTAACGCTCTGTCTCTTCTGGCAAAAACATTTCAAAAAAATCCCTTGTATCCTGATTGGCAATGGCCTCTCTCAACCTTGCTGCACCAGCATTATATGCAGCCATTGTAATTAACCAGTCATTGAATTCTTCGTATAGCTTCTTTAAATGGGTAAGTGCGGTGCGCGTAGCCTTTTTGATATTATATCGTTCATCAACATGTTCGTTGATAAAAAGCCCCTCTTTTTTACCTGTCTCTTTTATAAACTGCCATAAACCCGCTGCCTCTGCCTTAGAAAGTGCCCTCGGATTAAGGTAGCTCTCAGCAAGAACAAGAAATATCAAATCCGATGGAAGTCCAAATTTCTTTATCTCTTCATTTATTATATTGTAATATTTAAAGTATCTTTTTATAAGAATCACCATGAGTCCTTTATTTTCAAGAAATTGAAACAATTCCCTTTCAAATCTTTCTCTTATGTCAACTCTAGTTACAGGTATTTTTTTTTCACATAATGTGAGAGACTCAGGCAGATGCGAGGATTCAAAAAAATTTATCTCTTTTTTTATCCTTTCCACTTCTTTTTCCAGCTCAATGACCCTTTTCTCTAAAGAATCACTTCTCTTTTGGGTATGTTGAGAAATCCCTTCTGAAGAAAACCCAAGCACTATAAAACAGGCGAACAAAATGCAACATATTGTCTGTATTTTATATGTTTTAAACATAATTTTTTATTACTGTTTTGTCATCTTATCGAGTAAATTGATCCTGTTTGTCATACGCTCCATAAGCTCTTTGAGATGAATCTGCAAGGCACCTATATTTTCATATTTTTTCTTGTATATATTTTCAATCTCCTGACGCCAGTATTTGAGAATCTCAATTTCTTTTTTATTCAGCTCAAGCTCGAATTTCTTTCTTAATTCCCTTACCATCTTTTCATCTATCTGCATATGTTCTCTCCTTTTTTTCCATAATATGTCTATATATAAAGATGATAATGAGAATTATTATAACTATTGCACCTATAATATGCCACTCATACTGCTTTATGTCTTTAACAATTATATACACCACATTACCAAAAATATATCCAATAACAGAAACCACTATGCTCCATAATATAGAATTTGCTATACTGAAAAATAAAAATTTACTGACCTTTATATTTGTGCATCCCAATAAAAGTAAAACCACAGCCCTTATACCAACGAGAAATCTTATTATGAATATTATAAAATTTCCATGTTTTTTTATTATCTTATCTGCAATGGGCACTTTACTTGAAAGAAACTCATAGCGTTCTACAATATTTCTACCAAATGCCTTACCCAATGAAAAAAAAGTGAAATCACCGGCAAATGTTCCGATGAATGCAAAGATAAACACTTTATATATATTCATATAGCCTAATTTTGAAAGGATACCCCCTATTAATACTGTAGTTTCACCTTCAAAAAAAGTCCCTAACAAGATCCCTATATATCCAAACTTTTCAATATACACTTCCATTTTTTATAGCCCAATCAAAAAAAACGTTTTTTGTGCATTTTATATTTATAATTTATTCAAATCAACAATCTTTTGCTTTCTTTCGTTTAACCTCATAAGCAATATGCCTATTTCAAACAAAATATACATGGGGACTGCAAGCAACATCATATTATACACATCAGGTGTAGGTGTTATAATGGCAGAGGCAATGGCTATAAAAAGAATGGCAAAACGCCTTCCCTTTGCAAGGGTTTTGGCCTTTATTAGGCCCTTCTTGCTTATAAGAAGTAAAATTATGGGTAACTCAAAAGTAATACCAAAGGCAAAGAGCATAAGGATACAGAAAGAAACAAATTTATCTACTGAAATCATTGCCTTTAATATCTCATTTTCATATCCCACAAGAAATTTTATCCCTGAAGGCAGAACAACAAAATAACAGAAAAAAGTTCCTACATAGAAAAGCACAATTGCAAAAATACAAAAAAATAGGCCTTCTGATTTCTTTAGCCCTATAATGCTTTTAGATTCAAGCCAGCCAACAATAACAATAAATGGGAAACTGAAAAATATCCCTGAAAAAATAGAAAGCTCTACAGTGGAAAAAAACACCTCAGGCAGTGTATAATAGTACACTTTCATGTCTGTATTTTTTAATAATTCAACAAGAATGGATTTTGAAAAGATAAAACTTATAGCACCCACCACAAAAACAATAAATAAACTCTTTAAAACAATTCTTTTTATAATGGATAATATAACTATGAGCTTTTTTCTTTCCATGAAAGGTCTGTTTGTGTAAATCCTAAGGAGACAATATATTTAATAGCCTCTTCAGGGGTAATATTAAGTAAAATCACCTCATTTTCTTCAGCAACAATAAGAAAACCAGATGTAGGGTTTGGTGTTGTGGGGATAAATACATTGCAGAATTCTTTGCCTTCTTTTGTTTTAAACCTTTTTGTAATAAATCCAATAAAAAATCTTCTACTTATCGGCATTTCCACCAACACAACCTCTTTAAAGGCCTTAGTGCTTTCAAAGGAAAAGGTGTGAAAAATGTCTTTTAAGGCCCTATAAATACCTTTTACAAAAGGAATTTTATTCACCACTGCCTCGCCATAAAAAAGCAATTTTTTACCAAAATAGTTAGAGGCAAGCACACCAACGAGATATGTAATAATCACAAAAACTATAAAGCCCGTGCCAGGTATATATATTTCTTTTCTTGTAGTATTTACAATTATGTTTTTAATGAGTGGCGAGATAATAGAGTCAATGGATGAGATAATAAAATACACAATATAGATTGTGACCAAAAGGGGTATTAATACAAAAAAACCTGTAATAAAAGTCTTTTTTATATGCTTTGATAACCCCATAGGTGACTTATAGTATAATCGGATAAAGACAAAGTCAAGGTCTTTTACTGAATTAGTGGCTTAAATTTTAACCAAAAGATGTTAAAGAATTTTTGGCCTGTATAGACCTAAAGAAGTCCTCACCTCTTCCATTGTGTTCTGTGCCATTTCCCTGCACAATTTTGCACCATCCATTAAGACATCTTTTACATAATCCTCATTCTTTTTTAATTGTTCAGCCTTTTCCCTTATTGGGTCTAATTCTTTAACCATGTTTTCAAACAATGTTTTTTTACAATCAATACATCCAATAGAGGCACTTCTACAACCCTTATCTATTTCTAATAAATTTTCATTTCCTGAAAATGCCCTATGGATTGTATAGATATTACATAGCTCTGGATTTCCAGGGTCTTTTCTTCTCACCCTATTTACATCCGTTACAGCGGTTCTTAATTTTTCCCAAATAATGTCCTTATCTTCAGGAATGCCAATATAATTATTCATAGACTTTGACATTTTATTTATCCCATCCACCCCTAAAATCCTCGGTGCATGAGAAAGTATTGCCTGGGGTTCAGGAAATAGAGGACTAAATCTATTATTAAATTTTCTTGCCACCTCCCTTGATAGTTCTATATGCTGGACTTGATCTTCACCTACAGGCACATAGCCTGCCTTATAAATAAGAATGTCTGCAGCCTGAAGCACTGGATAATCCATAAGCCCCATATTGATATTTTCTCTATGTTGACGTGCCTTATCCTTAAACTGGGTCATTCTTTCTAATTCACCAATGGGGGTCACACAGTTAAATATCCATGCAAGCTCAGTATGTTCAGGGACATGAGATTGCACAAAGATTTTACAATTATCAGGAGAAAGACCGCAGGCCATAAGTATAAGACCTGTATCTATGGTCCTCTGTCTTAGCTGTTCTATGTCATATTCTATTGTTATGGCATGGTAGTCAACAACGCAGTATATACAATCGTATTCAGAAGCAAGCTCAACCCATTGCTTTATAGCACCTATGTAATTTCCGATATGTATCTCTCCTGTAGGCTGGATACCACTGAAAATCCTCTTCATTTAAGTATTCCTCCCGTAATCATCTTCTATCCTTACTATATCATCTTCACCAAAATATTCTCCTCTCTGGACCTCAATAAAAACAAGCTCTACATCCCCAATATTTTTTATTCTATGAAATGACTCTTTTGGAATCTTTATACAATCTCCTGGGGTTAGTTCGTATTCTTTGCCATCAATCGTTACAAGGCCTTTTCCTCTCACCACCTGCCAGTGTTCTTCCCTTTTAAAATGTTTCTGGTAGCTCAAACGATGACCTGGTAATACCTCAATCCTTTTAACCTTAAAATCAGCTTCATCAATGAGGACAAACCATTTTCCCCATGGTGGGAAGCCCATCATATCCTTTTTATCCATAACTATTCCTCCATAAAAACCGTATCCTTATATACAACTTAAATTGAATATAATCAAGTGATTATTGTTGGCTAAGGTAAGTGGAATTCATATTCAATGGGGAGTCTTTTTCAAAAATTCTTCTCTTTTTTCTTTACTCCAGCGAGAGCAATACGGCCTTTTACCTTTCATGATCATATCCATACATTGAGAACACGATGGGTTACACGCAACAATAGGTTCGGCTATTTCACCTTTTGCCTTTTTTGGCCATAATGGGTCAGCAAAAAGAACCCTTGCAAGACCTATTAGGTCTGCCTCACCATCTTTTATAACCTTATCTGCATACTGAGGGGTCTGTATCCTACCGGCAGCTATCACAGGTGTTTCCGGTAAGGCCTTTTTTATAGCCCCTGCATAAGGCACCATGTATCCCTCATTTCTTTCCATCTCCACATAAGGTGACATGTGAAATGATTCATGGGTGCCTACCATTACAGATAGATAATCAATGCCTTTTTCAACACATGCCTTTGCAAATATGATTGCCTCATCAAGGCTGAACCCTCCTGGGAAGAGTTCATCGGCAAGAAATCTGTAACCGACAGGGTAATCATTGCCTACTGCGCCTCTTACAGCCTCAATGACACTTAAAGGAAAATGCATTCTTCCTTCAAAACTTCCACCGAATTCATCTGTCCTTAAATTTAATCTCGGTGATATAAACTGGCTTAGTAGATAACCTGTTCCACCGTGGAGCTCTACACCGTCAAATCCTGCCTCTTTTATTCTTTTTGCTGCCTCTTTATACTTTTTAATCATCATTAATATTTCATCACGGGTCATCTCTTTCGGTATTATATCACCTATCTTAACAGGGGATGGGGCAATCCTGTCTTTCATATAGGCATATCTCCCTGCATGATTAATCTGGGCAAAGGCATATGAACCTTCATTGCGAATGGTATCCGCAATCTTTTTCAAGCCTTCTATGTAATCATCTCTATCCACCCTGAGCATAAAAGGTGAACCAAGGCCAGAGGGATCGATGCACATATTTTCCACAACTATGAGGGCTGCCCCTGATGCCCCCATCCTTTTGTAATGTTCCAAGACAAGGTCATTTACCCTTCCATCCGGGTCAGCATATCCCACATACATGGGTGCCATGGTTATCCTATTGGGAAGATTAAGGTTTTTAATCTTAAACGGACTAAAAAGATTTGGATATGGATTCATAGTGTCAACCCCCTTTTTATTAGCGCAAAGACTTCTATATAATTATGACATATTGGAAACCACTATCTCCATAGTTTTTTTATCAATTGTGACCTCATGGTATATGGATTCTATATCTTCTCCTTTGAGTCTTAAAAAATCTCTCTCTATAGGTGTAACAATCACCCCAAGCATCTCTATAGCAGCAGGACTTATTGTAATTTTATCTTCACCTTCTTTGAAATATGCGTCAGGACGGTGTTTTGACCTGGGAAATACAATGAGGCTAACACGGCCTTTTTCTGTAAAACAGGCGATATTAAGCATGGGCTCGTCAATTGTCTTGAGGTGAGATTTAAGGGCATCAATTAGCCTATTAAAGGCATCATCTATAGCCTCTATATCATTGCCTTCAATAATGAGACAAACCCTTCCAAGATTATCTCCATAGTATATGGATACATATGGTATATCTGAAAATTTTAAAGGCTTTTTATTATTGTTGAATTCTCTTTCAATAGGCGTATTACCTTTGGGTATGGCCTGAAAATGGAGATGATCAGGGGCAGAGGCCCCGCATTTTGGTCCATTGTAAAGGATAATCCAGTTATCACCTAAATCTTTTGAAAGCTCAAGGAAGAATCTTATATGGGATTCTATCCTCTGGGGTGTATGTTCTATGGAATTAATGGTTAAGTGATGGGGAAAAACAGGGGCAGGATTACACAAAATAAGAAAGTCCTTATAAAGTATACCTTTTTGTTTTTCAAAAAGATTGTTAAGACACAGAAAACAAGGTCTTTTTTCTATGGTTTCAGGTCTTGTATCCGCAAGGGTGCTTGTAACTCTACCTTGATTATGCTGAAGCCTTACGGTGAAACCATTACAGGATATGGTTCTGATCTTTATTCCTTTGAGTAAATCATAGCCCTTCCTCAGTATAGGCCAAGTTAATAACTGCTGTGATAAAAGATTTATACATAGACCGTTTAGGTCCATTCCATCAAAACGGGCAAATATCCTATCTTCAAGATGGGCTTCCATAGCTTTTATTTATCTTCTGCCTTTCTATAATCTCCTCTGAGCGGATGCTATCCTTAAAGGCATTATGGGCATTTATCTTCTCCAGAGGTAGATTTGCATCTGTATTTCCTTCCCAGCGTCTACACAGATATATGCTCTCAAATATCCTGCCTATTCTGTATTCACGGCATATCCTAAGGGCTATTGCATAGTCCTCTCCATAGCTCACATTGGGAAAACCTATCTGGCGTATTACAGTTGTGTTAAATGCACGGGGAGCACCCAAGCCATTTATGCGGAGTGCATTATTGTGGCCATTATCATCTGTCCATTCTCTGTGGTCAATTAAACCTGGGGGTATTGGATTTAGGTTGAAATCAACAATCGTATATGACCCTATTACCATTGCATAGCTGCCTTTTCGGAGCATATCAACAATCTTCTGGAGTGTGCTGGGACTGCTATAGAGGTCATCAGAATCAAGCTGAATTGCGTATCTGCCGCATGCTTTCGAGTAAATCGCCTCGTTCCAGCATCCGCCTATGCCGAGGTCTCTTCTATCAGGGATAAGATGTATCAAGCTATTGTTCTTTACTGCCAGATCTATTAGGAGGTCCGTTGTTCCATCTGTGGAATGGTTATCTACCACAATGATATTATAGGTAAAATCTGTCTTTTGAGACATAGCACTTTGGATAGCGTCAGCAATGGTATTTACCCTATTTTTCACTGGTATGATAATAGAAACCTCAACAGGGAAATGACCAGTATTTTTCACGGCCTTCTGGAGACGTTCTGGAGGGATATAGGCACCAATCTTTTTCAGATAATCAGTAAATACCAGCTCCATCTCCCTCTGGACTTCAGCATTTTTTGGGTCTACATAGGCAAAGTGCCTTTCACCTTTTGAATCATCTATGTTTTCAAAAATAGAATACAGGGGGTCGCTTATGTGATAAATTGGATTGTCAATAGACACCTTGAGTCGAAGATCGTATAGACCAGCAAACTTAACAGGCTTTATTTCCCCATATTTTTCAAGGACTTTTTTTACAGCCTCTGTGGAGTATAACATTATTGCACCGAAATCAAAATCATCTCGGACACTACCCAACTGATAATCAATAAGGGGGTGCGGTTTTTTGCCTCCTTTTCCTTCATCGTAGTAGTCTGAATAGACAATGCCCGCCCTATGTGTTTTGGCTGCCTCAAGCATCCTCCCCAATACATGGGGTTCAAACGAAGCAATATTATCAAAGAGCAGAAGAAGAAAATAATCAGTCTTGACCTCCGCGATTATTCGATTAAGTGTTTCATTTGAAGTTAATGGCGAAGATACCGCCATAACGTCTTCCACGAGGCCTGATTCTTTTAGGTTTTTCTGCAATCTCTCGAATAACTGCCCTATCTGGTATGTTGCAATTATGGTTACTGGACGCAAATAACAACCTTCTTTTTTAATGTTTAATGATTATTACTCTTTTGCATGATAATATCAAGGGGACTTTTTGGGGCGTTTGCCATATTCCTCATAACATGGGTGTAGATCATAGTTGTTTCAACATTTTTGTGGCCGAGGAGTTCCTGCACCTCGCGGATATTTACCCCGTTCATGAGAAGGTGGGTGGCAAAGCTGTGTCTCAATGTATGGGGTGTTGCGTGTTTGACGATGCCGGATTTTTTCAGGGCAACACCTATGGCGGTCTGGATTGCCTTATCGCTTATATGATGCCGTCTTACCTTGCCACTGTATAAGTATCTCAATATCTTTTTCTGTTTCATTCCCTGCGAATGTAAGGAATTGACTGACCCTCAGCGCATAGAACGGGATATATTTTTCAGGGATAAACCTCCTCTCAAGAATAAATTTTTGAAACTCAGGCAATGTATCTTTTAATCTATTAGACACCAATACCATAAAAATCATCCTTCGTATTTTTAGGTATTGTTATATAATTACGATAATAAAAGCAAGTAGAACCTTTAATTATTTATGATATTTACTTGACATTCAAATATCTAAATGTGATTATTTATCATATAACGAAATAGGGATATTAATTGTTAGGCAGACGGATAGGGCGGGGTATAATTACGGCAAAGGAGTTTCCATTGGAAAAATCAAACGAGTTTTTCTCAACCGATAAGATTATTCTCTATAACGATGACATTCTAACCACCCATGCTATTAGCCCTAATAGCATAGATTTAATTGTCACTTCTCCACCTTATAACGTCGATATTCAATACAACTCCCATCGGGATGATATTTCTTATCCCAAATATTTAGAGTTCACTCGCGCCTGGCTCTCGAGATGTTTTGAATTCTTAAGGGATGACGGAAGATTCTGCCTGAACATTCCACTGGACAAAAATAAAGGCGGTCAACAAAGCGTAGGGGCTGACATTACAACAATTGCCAAGCAAGTCGGTTTTCAATATCATTCAACAATTGTATGGAATGAGGGGAATATTTCGCGTCGCACGGCTTGGGGTTCATGGATGAGTGCAACCGCGCCGTTTGTGATAGCGCCCGTGGAACTAATTGTTGTGCTGTATAAGAAACGCTGGCGCAAAACCAGTGGGAGCAGAAAGTCAGATATAACCAAATCGGAGTTCATGAACTGGACCAATGGTGTCTGGACATTTAGCGGCGAAAGCAAGAAAAAGATAGGACATCCAGCGCCATTTCCCCTTGAGTTACCGCGTCGCTGTATAAAACTCTTCAGTTTTGTTGGTGACACTGTATTAGACCCGTTTGCTGGTAGTGGTACTACTTTGATTGCTGCAGCGATGCTAAACAGAATTGGAATCGGAATTGAAATTGACCCCACGTATTGTGAACTGACTAAAAAACGAATTCTATCTGCACCGGAATTGATGCAACAAAGTTTACCTCTCGGAGAGATACATGGGAGATAAAACCGTCAGTGAGCTTATTATGGAGTATTTTTATGCTCATCCAAATGAAGACCTTGAGCATGGCCCCGTCGTAGATTGGGTAACTGAACAATGGCTGAAATCACATCGCACACCGCCGCGAGACCCATGGCGTGCTATCCGAGCATTACATCAGAAAGGCTTTCTCATCAAAGTAAGGAAGGGTGTCTACAGGTATGATCCAAGAGCCGTTAAGGAGCGTGAGTTAGAAGATTTTACACCAGAGCAGAAGGAAGAAATTTTTAGGCGAGATAACTATCGTTGCGTAATTTGTGGACGTGGTAGGCACAACGGCTATGAAATCCATGCTGACCACATCATTCCGAAAGATTTGGGCGGCAAAGCGGAAGTAGCGAATGGTCAGACCCTTTGCTCAATCCATAACTTCAGGAAGAAAAATTATAAACAGACAGAAACTGGCAAAAAGATGTTTATTCACCTATACGAGTTGGCAAAATCATTGGGTGATACGGAAACGATGCGTTTTTGTGAAGAAATTCTCGAAACATTTGAAAAGCATCACATTAACGACCACATTGAGTGGAAACGATAATGTCTGCCCAACATGCGCTTCCACCTGACGCTGCTTCGCTACGCTGCGCAGCGCAGGTGAAGCGCGAGCCGTTCGCTTCAAAATAATAAATCCAGCGACCTGTTACCCCAACATAAAAATCTCACCTTTTTTACAAATTGAATATGTCACCATGTAGTTATGATCTTTATGCCCTGCCATAGACACAGATGATGTCCCGGCAGGGCATACACCCTCCCATAAGACACAGGGTATTTCTCCATAATCATGATGGAATACATGCCATGAACCATCAAGCCAGCGGTTAATAATAACAAGAGTATATTGTTTATGTTCAGATAATCAGGTATCTTTCTCCATAGAGACACCTTATCCACTGGTTCGTGACCGAAGAGCCTTGTATATTTTGGAGTGAATATCTTTGTTGCTCTGTCCATATCGGTAATATTGTTGAGTCTTAATTCTGCTCTGCCCTTCCCCTTGCCTTAAGGTGAATCTGCAAATATGAGTCTAATACCCATTTCCTTTTAAAGTGTGTAGGTTTATCGTCGCCTTGTGGTGGTAAAATGAGAGTTCTGTTATATACTACAAGAGGTGACATTTTCATCTTGCAGTTAGGGGGTGACATAATTATATTGCGGTGACAAAACATAAAAATTTTATTGACAAAACCAACCAAAAGATATAAAAAAGATAAATAAAGTTGCTTTGCAATGAAAATTTCTAAAAAGATTAAAATCTTTTTTATTATTTACTTTTCAATTTTTATCCCTTTGTTATCAGCTTTAATAATTTATTCAAAATATGAAGGCTTTAAACAGAATCTATTATCATACACAAACGACGATAATGATAAAGAATGTGCTATTAGTGAAATATGTAATAAAAATTTTAGTAAACTTGCTTTAGCAAAGATTGCACCAAAGATAAAACAAGGTTTTTTTGCTTTTGAAAAATTATTTGTTTTTGTTTTCTCTATCACAAAAACTTTCTCCCAATTAAATCACCCCCTACGCTGTTAGAATATTTTTCCCCTTCTTTATTTTAAATAATTAAAAATTTATCTCTACAATTTATCTTTATAAGGAGGGAAAAATGTTTTGGAAAAAAAATACCGAAAAAAAGGTAAAACTTTCAAAACCTGAAGAATTATCAGGAGTTATACAAAATTATATTGCCACTGAAAAAAAGATAGACCCAGATATTGTAGCACTGCTTAGAATGGTAAAGGTAAATGATGATTTGGAAGAAAAACTTTTCCATATCAGAATTTTTGATAATTCAGAGGCATTAGCAAAAGGTGTGGAGGTTCAAAACTATAGATCTCTGGACAAACATCCAGAACTGATAATTTATGAAGGGCTATTTAACCAGAAGTCCAATAAGGTTACATTGGAAGAAAAGAACCCATTCATATGGGATATCCCCATATTAACTCAGGAAGAAATTCAAAAGAAGATTGAGGCGCTCAGTAAACCTGGAGAGACTGTTTTCTTCTATATGGCAAAGGGCGGTAAGCATGGAGGTCCACTTGGTATGGGTGCTGCAATAGTTGAGCTAAACCCTAAATATTTAGAAAAAAAGGAAAAAAAATACATTGTATATCTGACAAATGTTATTAACATGAAACCCATATTTGATACAAAAGAAGAAGTTTTTAGAATCAATGAACCAAAGAAAATTGCTATATGGATTAAAAATGGTCATCATAAGCGCATGTATTCATCATAAAGAAATTACCTATGATTTAAAATTGGGGTTTGAACTTTTACTTCTATGAAGCCAAAGATGTTTTTAAAGCCGAAACATCTCTATAATTTTTTTTCATCAGACTTTATTGTCTTTGCATTCTTTATAATAAATAGTTGTTATCTTTGTAAAAATCTTTACTTAAGGAGGAATAAATACATGATTTTTTATTAAATATAAAAAAGGAGGGTTATTATGGTTGAAAAAGAGGAACGTAGAACCTATAAGACATTTGCTGAGGTTAAAGAAACATTGTCACCTCAAGAGGAGCGCTTTGAACGCTGGCGCAATACACTCGGCCTCTTTCTTGGCCCATTAGCGGCAATCATCCTTTGGTTAATTCCCATGCCTACAATTTCATACAAAGCACACGTGCTCGCAGGAATTATCGGGTGGATTGTTGTATGGTGGATTACTGAACCCATTCCTATCCCAATAAGTGCTCTATTAGGAGCTGTCCTTTGCGTTATCTTCGATGTGGCAAGCGCAAAGGTCGCCTTTGCGCCCTTCGCAGATCCCACCATATACCTATTTCTGGGGAGTTTTATTCTTGCTGAGGCCATGGCAATTCACGGTCTTGATAAACGATTTGCCTATGGTATCATGTCAATAGGCTGGGTGGGAAATAGTACAGCAAAAATCCTCTTTGCTTATGGTGCAATAGCGGCATTCATCTCCATGTGGATCAGCAACACAGCCGCAACAGCTATGATGTACCCCATCGGCCTCGGTATCATTTATGCCATGGCGGACATTATTTCAGAAAAAATAGGCAAAGACATTGACCCAACACGTCTCAGATATGCAACTGGTATGATGTTAATGGTTGCTTATGCTGCATCAGCAGGTGGCATTGGAACCCCTGTAGGCACCCCTCCAAACCTTATTGGTATTGCCATGATTGAGAGATTCTGCAAGGTAAAGATACCTTTTTTTCAATGGATGCTATTTGCTATCCCGATTTTGATACTCATGTTTATTCTCCTATTTGCCATTATGTATTTCCTCCACAAACCTGAGATAACCCATGTGGAAGGGAGCCACGAATATGTGAAGAGAGAGAAGGAAAAGCTTGGAGGGTGGACAAGGGAACAAAAAAATGCCCTCTTCGCATTTCTCGTAACTGTTGTACTCTGGATCATACCAGGTTTTCTTGCAATAATATATGGAACCACAGCGCCTCCATCAAAATTTTATAGTGACCGGATACCAGAGGCAGTTGCAGCCCTTATAGGTGCTGGTCTTCTCTTTATACTCCCTGTGAACTGGAAGGAACGGGAGTTTACCATATCCTGGAAACAGGCCACAAAGATTGATTGGGGAACCCTGCTTCTTTTTGGTGGTGGTATTAGTCTCGGCAATCTCATGTTTGATACAAAGCTTGCTGAGGCAGTTGGCAAGGGCCTTCTAACTTTAAGTGGAGCAACCTCAGTCTGGGGCATTACCTTTGCAGCGATCTTCATATCAATCCTTGTGAGTGAAGCTACATCGAACACAGCTTCTGCCAACATGGTGGTCCCTGTTATGATATCCCTTTCGATTGCTGCTGGAGTCAATCCTGTTCCCCCTGCAATTGGAGCAACGTTGGGTGCAAGCTGGGGGTTTATGCTGCCTGTATCAACACCGCCGAATGCCATTGTTTATGGGTCAGGCATGATCCCCATTACGAAAATGATCCGTGCAGGTATCTGGTTCGATATTTTAGGAGGTCTTCTCTTATGGGTTGGCCTTAGGGTTTTACTTCCTATAGTGGGGCTTGCATAAAATTATTTTGCATAATTTTTATGATGAATAATACAATTATGCGTATAAATATAACAAAAATAAAATCCATTAAAAGAGAAATTGAAGACCAGACCAAAAAATTAAAAGAATTAACTGAACTAATAGATGTTGCCAATCATGCAATTATAATAAGAGGGCTAGATGGAAAGATAGTTTTTTGGAATCATGGCGCAGAAGAAATGTATGGATGGACTAAAGGTGAGGTAGAAGGAAAAATATCTCATGAACTTCTCAAAACAGAATTCCCGGAATTATTTGAAAAAATAAACGAGGGTCTTCTTCATAATGGTAGATGGAAGGGAGAACTAATACATACAAAAAAAGATGGGACAAAAATTATAGTGGATAGTCGATGGGTTGTTAGACGGGGTGAGGAAGGCAAACCCATTGCAATTATGGAGATAAATAATGATATTACAGAAAGAAAAAAGATGGAGGAGGCTCTCCAGAAAACAAAAGATGAACTTGAATCAATGGTGCAAGAAAGAACAAAAGAATTAATGCAAATAAACGAACGACTTACCTTGGAGCTCAACAGAAGAAAGCGTATAGAGAAGATGTTATGGAAGGCTGCTGAAAGATATAAGAACCTTTTTGATAATTCATCTATAGGGATTTACAGGGTTGACCCTGACGGTCGAATATTGATTGCAAATCCTGCTCTAAAAAAGATGCTCGGAATTGATTCTATAGATGGTAATAAAAAAAGAAGGTCTAAAAAAGATGATTATGAACCCACATATCTAAAAAAAAGATTCATAAAACGCCTTGAAAGGGAAGGAAGGGCAAGGGGATTTGAAGCATGCTGGGTCCGAAAAGATAAATCAAAAATTTATATAAGAGAAAATGCAAAAGCCATAAAGGACGCAGATGGAAAAACCTTATATTATGAAGGAACAGTAGAAGATATTACTGAACAGAAAAAGGCTGAAGAAAAGATCCTTTTATATCAAAGACAGCTACGTTCTCTGGCTTCAGATCTTTCACTTGCAGAGGAAAGTGAAAGGAGGCGTATTGCCACTATGCTTCATGATTATATAGGCCAATTTCTTGCAGTCTCAAAAATAAAACTAAGTGAACTAATAGAATTTAGCACTTTAGATACACAAAAAAACGAGCTTAAAGAGATAAGAGATTATATTGAACAGGCAATTATACACACAAGAACCCTTACATTTGAATTGAGCCCTCCTGTTCTTTATGAATTAGGTCTTATGGCAGCCATTGAATGGCTCGGAGAACAAATTCAAAGACAGCATAAGATAGAATTTGAATTTGAGGATGACGGACAAACAAAAGAAGTGTCAGAAGAGATAAAGATTTTTCTTTTTACCGCTGTTCGTGAGCTTCTTGTAAATGTAATAAAACATGCAAAGGCAAAAAAAATAAAGATTACACTTAGGAAGATGAATTCTAATATTTCAATCCATGTTGCTGATGATGGGGTTGGTTTTAATGCCTCAAAAATGAAATTTTATATGGATGAAAATAAAGGTTTTGGATTATTTAGTATTCGTGAGCGTTTACGTCACCTTGGAGGTCAAATGGAAATCCGGTCACAACAAGGCAAGGGCACGAGAATTGTCCTTATCGCACCTTCAAAAAAATGAGGTGAAAAAAGTAGATGATAATAAAACTTATCATAGCGGATGACCACAAAATAGTGAGAGATGGCTTAAGGGCATTGATCGAAAGACAACCAAACATGAAAGTTGTCGCAGAGGCTTCTAATGGGATTACAACTGTAAAATTGGCAAAGCAATTTCTACCCGATATCGTTATCATGGATATAGGGATGCCAGATTTAAACGGTGTAGATGCAACAAGAAAGATTATGGAAGAAACAAAAGGGGTAAAAGTGATTGCCCTTTCTATGCATTCAGACAAAAGGTTTGTTATAGAAATGCTAAAAGCAGGCGCCTCCGGTTATCTTTTAAAGGACAGTGCCTTTGAAGAACTTACTGTTGCAATTAATACTGTTTTAACTGGACAACCTTATCTGAGCCCAAAAATTACAGATGTTGTTTTAAAAGAATATGTTCATAAATTGCCGGAAAACAAACCATCAGTTTTCTCCATATTGACATCAAGGGAAAGAGAGGTGCTTCAGCTTATTGCAGAGGGTAAATCAACAAAAGAGATTGCCTCAATACTTAATATAAGCATAAAAACTGTTGATACTCATTGTCAACAAATTATGGATAAGTTAAATATACATAGTATTGCAGAGCTCACTAAATATGCAATACGTGAAGGGCTTACCTCTATAGATTAATCTCAAGTAATTTTATAATTATCATCTCATATTTTTACCAATTGAAAATCAGGCAAAGTATGATTGAAAATCAGTAACATCCCGATTGTTTAGCACTGCATTAATAGTCTAAATTAACTTCAAAAGATTTACTTCAGGAGGATTTAAATGGACATAGTAAGTTTAATGGGCAATATAAGTTTTAGCTGGAATTTTGTTGTATCTTTTTTAAGTATTATTCTCATCGATATACTTTTAGCGGGTGATAATGCAGTAGTAATTGCCATGGCAGTTCGTTCATTACCAAAGAAACAAAGAAAAAATGGAATTATGATAGGCGCTGGAGGGGCTGCGGTTTTGAGGATAATACTCACTTTTTTTGCTGCCAAACTGCTTTCCATAAGTTTTGTAAGATTTATTGGTGGATTATTCATATTATGGATTGGCATTAAGCTCTTTGTAGAAGGAGCTCCTGAAGAAAACTTTAAAAAAGATGTAAAAACTTTAAAACAGGCTGTAATTACTATTATTTTTGCAGACCTTATAATGAGTACTGATAATGTCCTTGCAGTAGCCGGGGCATCTCAGGGTAATCTATTCCTTCTAATATTTGGTCTTGGTTTGAGTATACCATTCGTTGTCTTTACAAGTAATTTACTTTCAAAACTTATAGATAGATTCCCATTTTTAATATATATAGGGGCGGCTATACTTGGCAGGGTCGGTGGAGAAATGATAATAAGTGACCCATACGTTATAAAATTATTCCAGCCAAGCCATATAATTAGCTATCTCTTACAAGGTGCCTTTGCAATTGTAGTAATAGTGGCAGGAAAGATATTATTAAAAATAAAGGGAGTTAAAAAAGTTGAGCCGAGCTTATCAACTGAATATAAAAATTTGAATAATCCTTTTAAAATTGACAGTTGGGATATTAGATAGAGAAAATTAGCATATTTTTAAATTATTATCCCTTTTTCTATTTTTGTCAAATCTTTATTCATAAATAAGGAAAGAAGGAGGTTTACCATGATGGACCGATGGACCTTTGGATTAACCATGCTCGTTGTAGGTATGGGTGGCACATTATTAACACTTATGCTACTCAGTGTCATTATGGCACTTCTCAAAAAGGTTTTTCCTTACAATCCCGATGAAGAAAAGAAAGATTAAAGGAGGATACTTAAGATGGTTGAAGGGATACTTAGCGGACTAAACGGACTTATTGCAGGTTTTTTAAATCTACACTGGTCTAATCCAGTAATGATGGCAATAGGGTGTCTACTTTTATATCTTGGTATAAAAAAGGATTTTGAACCACTTCTTCTTGTTCCTATTGGATTTGGTTGTATTATAGTAAACATCCCCCTTGCAGGACTTATGGAAAAGGAAGGATTCTTAAGAACCATATATGATGCAGGTGTTATTACAGAGTTATTTCCCCTATTTATTTTTATAGGTATAGGTGCCATGACGGATTTTACACCTGTTCTTGAAAATCCCTATACATTCCTTCTTGGTGCAGCAGGACAGTTTGGTATATTTCTCACCTTGCTCCTTGCCCTTGCTTTAGGGTTCAAATACAATGAGGCAGTAACAATAGGGATTATAGGTGCCTGTGATGGCCCTACGGTTATATATGTGGCATCTCAGTATGCACAGAGTCTTTTAGGTCCCTGTTCTGTAGCAGCCTACTCTTATATGTCACTTGTGCCTGTCCTTCAGCCACCCATTATGAAGATGTTAACCACAAAAAAAGAGAGAGAAACAATCATGAAGACACATAAAAGAACAGTATCAAAGACAACAAAACTCCTCTTCCCCATAGTGATTACAATAGTAGGTGGGCTTATTGCACCTAAGGGATTACCACTCCTTGCCACCATAATGTTAGGTAATCTCATGAGGGAGTCAGGGGTTGTGGAAAGACTTACAAAGGCATCCCAGAACGAGATTGCAAACATTGTAACCCTATTGCTTGGTATATCAATAGGGGCAACAATAGACGGAAAAGTCTTCGTCCAGCCCACAACCATCATTGTCCTTGCCTTAGGTTTAATTGCCATATGCCTTGATACTGTATGTGGTGTGCTATTTGGAAAAATCCTGTATCTCATAACAGGCGGTAAGATTAATCCATTAATAGGTGCTGCAGGGATTTCAGCATTTCCCATGTCAGCACGCGTTGTTCAGAAAGAAGGTCAGAAATACAATAAGAAAAATTATCTCCTTATGCATGCCATGGGTGCCAATGCAGGAGGACAGGTTGGCTCTGTTATGGCAGCGGCAGTGATGCTGTCAGTGCTTAAGGGTATGGGGGTGATATAATAAACAACCCTTCATTGTATCTAATAAGCTAAAAATAAGGCTTTTTTTACTATTGAAAGTCTCTGGCTTATTTTGTAATATATTGTTTTATGTTTAAAAAATTTAAAGAATTCATAATTGGACCGCCAAGGGATATTAAAGATGCCTCTATATTTCACAAACTTTCACTAATACCAATTCTTGCATGAATTGGTTTGGGTGCAGACGGATTATCCTCATCCTCTTATGGACCAGAAGAGGCCTTTAGGCTAATAGGCTCACACAGTTACCTTGCTATTTTTCTCGGCATTGCCACTGCGATTACTGTATTTATAATATCCTATGCTTATTCCCGCATTATTGAACATTTTCCCCATGGAGGTGGGGGCTATGTAGTGGCAACCCATACCATAGGGGAAAGTGCTGGTGTGCTATCAGGCGCTGCCCTTCTTGTGGATTACGTCCTTACCATAGCTGTATCCCTTGCCTCATACGGAGATGCTATTTTTAGCTATCTGCCTTTAAAATATCATAGTTATAAAATTTTTTTTATCAGTGTCCTAATAATATGTTTGATAATTATTAATATGAGGGGTGTCAGGGAATCAGTAACCATACTTACCCCGATTTTTATTGTTTTTGCCATAACCCATGCCATCCTAATAGGCTATGGTATAAGCATACATACAAAGGATATATTACACCTTACAGGAAGGATTGAATTAGCATTTAAAAATGACATTACAACTATTGGCTGGATAGGCATTCTTGCCCTGTTTTTAAAGGCGTTCTCAATGGGCGCGGGCACATATACAGGAATTGAGGCAGTATCAAATGGCATGCAGATCATGCGTGAACCAAAGGTAAAGACAGGAAAAAAGACTATGGCCTATATGGCCACATCCCTTGCCATAACTGCAGGAGGGCTCCTCTTCTGTTATTATCTTTTCGAGGTAAGGCCTATTGAGGGCAAGACACTAAATACAACCCTTGCAGAAGTTGTTTTCAAAAGCTGGCCAAAGGGTGATTATATTGCTTTTATAACAATCTTAAGCGAAGGTATACTCCTGATTGTAGCCGCTCAAACAGGATTTATAGATGGCCCCAGGGTAATGGCAAATATGGCCATTGACTCATGGCTTCCGAGACGATTCTCATCCCTTTCGGAAAGGCTTACTATGCAGAATGGTATCCTCATCATAGGTATATCATCCATCCTCCTTTTATTTTATACCAAAGGTTCAGTTTCAGCCCTTATTGTAATGTATTCCATAAATGTCTTTATCACCTTTTCCCTTTCGCAATTTGGAATGGTTCTTTTTTTTCTAAAAAACAAAGAAAAAGATAAATCTTGGGCAAGACATATAATAATTCATATTGTTGGTTTTTTTCTCTGCTTGACTATCCTCTCTATTACCATCTATGAAAAGTTTCTTGAAGGGGGATGGATTACCATTCTCATAACGGGTGCCTTAATATACATATGTTATATGATAAAAAGACATTATGCAAAGGTAAGATATGCAATATCGCATCTTGAACAGACAATAACCGATATGCCCACCACACTCCCTTATAACAATGAACCTGTTAAAAAGGCAGATATGACGGCAATAATTCTTGTTAATGGTTTCAATGGATTTGGTATTCACACACTTCTCTCTGTTGTAAGATATTTTCCAAATGTATTTAAAAATTATATATTTCTATCTATAGCTGTAGTAGATTCAGGTATGTTTAAAGGAATATCAGAGCTAAATGCTTTGGTTGAAGCCAGAAAAAAAGAACTTATGAAATATGTAACCATAACAAGAAGGCATGGTTTTCCAGCAGAATATAGGGTTGCAATGGGCACTGATGTGGTAGAAGAGGCAATAAAGCTTGTTAAAGAAACAGTAATAGAATTTCCAAAATCAATGGTATTTACTGGCAAGCTTGTATTCAAGAAAGAACATCTCTTTCATAAAATCCTTCACAATGAAACAGCATATGCGATTCAAAGACATCTCCAATGGGAGGGTATACCAACTACTGTATTACCCATAAGAATCTATATAGAGAATGCAATGACTTCATAAGGAGCAATTAGATGAAACCTTTGGAAAATCATAAGATGAGATTCATAAAAATACTTTTTTTAATAATAGTCTTTGTGTCCATTTTTTTACTGGGTTTAAATAATCATGGGCTCTGGACACCAGATGAACCGAGGGTAGCAGAAATAGGAAGGGAAATGGCCGAAAGGGGAAATTTTTTTATACCGGAATTAAATAAAAGGCCTTTTCTTGAACAGCCACCTCTATATTATGCAAGTATGGCTATACTGTTTAGGCTCGCAGGAAAGGCTGAAGAAAGCCTTGCCAGACTTCCCTCTGCCATATATGGCATGGCAGGTGTTTTTGCCACGTTTCTTTTAGGGTATACATTATTTGGCATGACCACAGGTATAATATCTGCCTTTATCATATCAACGTCTTTTGAATACTTTAGGGTTTCTCACTGGGCAATTGTGGATAGTGCTCTATCCTGCTTTATCTTTTTTGCCATGTTTTTTTTTATAAAGGGATATTCTATTGGTGATAAAAGAAAAAAATCCTTGCATTACCTGCTCTTTTATGTATTTTGCACCCTTGCCTTTTTTGTTAAAGGATTTATAGGGATTGGCATTCCAGCAGTGGCAGTTTTATCTTTTTTGATTTTGGATAAGAACATAAAAGAAATTACAAAAATGCAACTCTGGATAGGCCTTCTGCTCTTTTTAATTTCTCTTTTCCTCTGGGCTATATGTCTATATAACTATGGTGGCATGGAATACATCAGAGTCTTTTTCATCGATAACAATCTATTACGTTTTTTACCTGGGGGCAAGTCTGGTCATCATAGGCCTTTTTATTACTATTTTACAGAATTTCCAGCTGGATTTATGCCCTGGTCCATATTTTTAATACCCACTTTTTTCTATGTCTTTTCAAAAAATGCGCATCATGATAGAAAAGGACTTCTCTTTCTGTTATGCTGGTTTATAAGTGGTTTTGTCCTTTTTAGCCTCTCTGCCACAAAGAGGATACTGTATCTTCTGCCTTTATTTGCCCCTATTTCCATTCTTACCAGTGCATTCATAGAATATATTATAAACTCATGGCCCGTAAAGGGTTTATACAGAATCTTTTTATGGATATACGGTTTTATGTATTTGCTTATGGGTATTATGTTCTTACCTATGGTGAAATATATTTCAAAGATATATCCTATCGCTTTAGACTCAAAAGAATTTGTTTTTTCTATTATTATATCTATTTGCCTTATTGTTCTATCTCTCATTTGTTTAAAAAAACTTCTTCAACACAAGATAAAACAATATTTCTATTTAGTGGGGGGGTGCCTTTATGGAATTCTTTTGTTTGCCCTTCTAATTGGCACACCTTTTGTTGACCAGTATAAAAACTTTAAGCCCTTTGCAGAAAAAATCATAAACTATATTCCAAAGGATTCATCCATTTATGCCTATAAACCCGATGAAACAATAAGAGGATTCATACCGTTTTATACCAAAAGGTATTTAGAAGAAATCCACGATAGAACAGGTCTTTTTTCTCTTATGGAAAAAAAAGAAACAGTATACATTGTCATAAGAGACAAAGACAATAAGCTCAAAAAAGAACTTTTAAACGAAGGTTTTATAGAGGTTATGGATTTTACAAAAGGTTCAGAGAGTTCCTTAAGTCTTTTTAAAAGATAACTTCACTTTACTTTGCCCAGAGATAAAGCCCTGTTTCATCATCAAAATATCTTATAAACGGATCCCCCGCAAACTCTACAATTTCGAATTCGAAGGCAAATACCTCTGTGCCTTCAAAGATATGACCTCCAATGCAAAAGCCGTCTTTTCTTGAAAATACACCATGGAGATGAGGAAAGGCATCATGGTCTTTAATGGATATATTACCCTTCAATGATAGAATCTCCATAGGTTCGTCAAAGGTGTGTATTTTATATATTCGGGCCTCTTGATCGTAATAACCAATATTTGCCTTTGTTGCAGCACCTATTCCAGAAATGATACCTGATTGAACAGATTTTTCTTTTAAAAATGCCTTAATATCTTCTATAATGTCGCTTCCCTTTAAAAGCCTTCCCTGAAATATCCTTTTTATTGTGTATTCTCTAAAAAACATGGTCTTTTCCTTTTTTTAATTTGTAAATCCACACCAAACTTTATTATAAACCTTTTTTTATATTTTTATCCAATATTTTAATTTTATTTGAATATTTTAATGATTCTTACCTAACCCTTTTTTCCTACATTACCTTTTATCAACTTTAGGGCAAGCTCAATCTCTTTACACGTTGGTTTATCCATCTCAAGAAAAGTTCTTTTCTTTCCAATATCATTTAAATAGTGGGCATCTGAAAATGTCACAAAAGGGAGCTCACACCCTGCCATAAAGGGAAGTATATTCGGGATGTTTTCATTTTTTTTTATCTCAAGGGCATCAAAGGGGAGACCTTCTGGGATAAAACCGAGCTGACTTATAATGCTAAATGTCTGAGCGTCTATGTGGGATGGAATCGCCAGTCCCCCGTGTGATTTAATCCAGTATACTGCTTCTTCAAGGGTTATTTGAGAAGAATTAAGGAGCAACCTTTCTTCAAATCGTAGTATTTCATCGTTTTCATCTACTACAATCTGATCTCCAAAATACTCTTCATCATTTTTTACAGGAGGTAAAAGGGCATATATTTTTTTCTGAAATTCCATAGCGATATTAAATTGGTCAAATATTGCAAGCATATGCACCTCTTCTTGGGTTTGAAGTTCCATCCCGAAAAGCACAGCGATACCCATCTGTTTACCTATGTTGTAGGCATAGATACTATTTTCTGTCATGTTATGGTCTGTTATGGCAATTATATCAAGACCTACATCCTTTGCCTTTTTCACTATATTTTTAGGTGACATGTCAAGGCTTGCACACGGTGATAGCACCGAATGGATATGGAGATCACATGAAAACCCACTCAAATTTATACATCCTATTTATTTTGAGCCTTTTTTAACATATTGTACAATAATCCGGTTATTTCAAAGGCATTTCTTCTATCTCTCAATATTGCAATACCCTCTTCTTTTGCCTTTTTTATTACCTCTTCCTCTACTGAAAGATTGCGAGGAATTACAATTGCAATAACATCCTTTAATTTTGCCACCCCTAATATGTTTATGTGTCTCTGTATTGTTATCCATATAGAATCCTGTTCAATATTTGCAATGACATCAGAGAGGAGGTCAGAGACATATCCTGATTTTATCTCTTTATTTAGGTTTATATTACCTGTTAAAACCTCAAGGCCAAGTTCCTTTACGATCTCACCAAGGGTCATGCTCACCTCTTTTTATTTTTCTTCTATTTTTTTTGAAGAATCTCCCATAGATGGCGGAACAATCCTCGCAAGGTCTAAAATCTCTTCTGCAAGGGTCTTTACCTTTTCTCTCAATTTTATAACACAGTCTGTCTCGAATGCCACACCCCTGACTATATCCTCTGCCAGTGCCCTACAGTTCGGTGAACCACAGGCACCACAGTCAAGGCCAGGAAGTTCACTGGCTATTTTATCCACTTGTTCCAATTTTAAAATTGCCTGAGACATATCTTCATCTAAGTGCATAATTGTCTTTGGCTTAATGGGTTCTGTGGCTTCAAAATGAGCCCTTTTGTAAAGGTCAATAAGCTGTTTATCTGTATAGTAAGGCGCCTGTATACCGCACTTTTTAATAAGCTCTCTTAATCTGACCCTTCCTACAAAAAGGTTGTGTATGTTTAGGGGTCCCCCTACACATCCACCGGTGCATGCCTGGAGTTCGAAAAAATCCACATCTTTTAATTCACCCCGCTCTATCTCTTCAAGAAGACTTATAACATTATGAATCCCGCTTACCGCAAGGGCCTTACCCATATCAACATTTTTTGACTCCCCTGTAACATAACCCCAGGCCATACCCAGACCTGTTGCCTTATGTAATTTTTCATAATCTTCATTTTTTTTCGATTTAATGGCAAGGATCTGTTTTATTATATCTTTATAAATTAGGCTTACACCAATCACACCATTTACTGCAGAGTGTTTTGTGTTCATTGGATTTCTCATCTCAGTTACCTTAGCAGGGCATGGAGAGATAAAAAAGGCACCTATGTCTTCATAACTCAAGCCTGTCTTCTTCATTGCATCCTCTTTTGCCATCCTTGCTGCCACCTCCATTGGTGTCAAAACAGGGGCAACCTGCTCCAACAGGTCAGGATATTTTATCTGCATAAGCCTAAGCACTGCTGGACATGCAGATGAAAAAACAGGTTTTTTTATCTTATTATCTTTTATATATTGATGAATTAAAAAACCCACAACTTCTGCTGCAAGGGCCACTTCAAAGACATCGTCAAAACCTATATTCAAAAGGGCATGGAGCACACACTCCACATTTTCTACTTCTTTAAACTGGGCAAAAAAGGATGGTGCCGGTAGGGCAATTCTATATTTATAATCATTTAAGATGTCCAGTGTATCTGTTACTGATATCTTTGCATGGTTAGGACATGCCCTTATGCATTCACCGCAATCAATACACCTTTCCTGCATTATAGTTGCCTTACCTTCATGAACCCTTATGGCCTCCATTGGGCATCTTTTTATACAGTTTGTGCATCCTTTACATTTTTCAAAATCAAGCCTTACTGAATGAAAATATTCTGTCATAATACTCACTCATGATTTTTATTTAAATAAATCTTTGCCTTTAATGTTGTCCCCTCCCCAATCTTAGTATCGATCACCAATTCATCGGAACACTGTTTGATATTTGGCAATCCCATACCTGCACCAAACCCCATTTCTCTAATCTCTTGAGGCGCGGTAGAATAGCCTTCCTTCATTGCAAGCTCAACATTTTCAATACCAGGCCCTACATCTTCGGTCACAACAGATATTACTTCAGGGTCAACATATACCTTAAGGGCTCCGTGTATCGCATGGATTGCAACATTCATGGCCGCCTCATAGATAATTATAGCTGTTCTTTTAATTATGTCTTGCTTTATACCGAGTTGTTGTAATGTCTTTTTTACCCTTGATGCTGATTCACCGGCAATAAAAAAGTCTTTTTCTTCGATTTTGAATTCAAGGGTTATATGAGGTGTAAATCTAAAACTATTGTTTAGCATGGTCTGATATTAATGTTCATAACCTCTTAATCCTTCTTTGTATAAAAGACCGCAACATTCAAATATATGCTTTTTCGTTGTCATTAATGGCAGACCACTATGTTCAGCATTTTTTATTACAGTATTATCCGGCCTTTTTCCCCCAACAAACACTACGGCAAGGGCATCCATTACAAGGGCTGCATGGAGTACATGGGCATTTGTAAGAGATGTTATAAGAAGGGTATTGGATTGCACATGAAGCAACATTTCACTAACCATATCACAGGCAAAACAAGTTTTTACCTC
>Ga0116168_1000683_pt1 | contig 31437 bp, 25 predicted proteins | sample AD_UKC129_MetaG_FD_89795 | JGI IMG/M metagenome (GOLD analysis project Ga0116168, IMG submission 89795) | Active sludge microbial communities of municipal wastewater-treating anaerobic digesters from Canada - AD_UKC129_MetaG | ecosystem: Engineered > Bioreactor > Anaerobic > Digestate | place...
GGTAATCCTTAAGAAATGCTTTTCTCTATGACCCTGCGAAGCATATCCTCATCGGCAAAGTAGGGGAGTGTAATATGGTCCTGCCCACCACTTGACCTGTTATATTCAATAACAGTTTCTATGGATGCAGTATTTCGTGCCCATGCCCTCCGTGCAACTCCACCCATAACATCCCATGGTATAGCCTGACGTATAATTCTATCTACCCTTCTGCTACCATCAAGGACAAGACCGAAGCCACCGTTGATTGCCTTTCCTATTCCCACACCACCTCCATTATGTAAAGCTACCAGTGTCATACCCCTTGCAGCATTACCGGCAAAACATTGCGTTGCCATATCTGCCATGATGTTACTTCCGTCCTTTATATTTGCAGTCTCTCTGAAGGGTGAATCAGTGCCTCCTGTATCGTGATGGTCCCTCCCGATCATTACAGGACCTATCTCTTTGTTCCTTACCATTTTATTGAATTTCAAGGCTATCTTCATTCTCCCCTCTGCATCCTGATAAAGGATCCGTGCCTGCGTTCCCACCACAAGCCTATTTTTCTTTGCATCCCTTATCCATATATAATTATCCCTATCCTGGAATCTCCGGTCAGGGTTAATGCAGGATAAGGCGGCTCTGTCTGTCTTTTCAAGATCCTCAGGCTTTCCGCTTAAGCATACCCACCTAAATGGCCCGTAACCGAGGTCAAAAAGAAAAGGGCCCATAATATCTTCAACATAGGATGGGAATATAAAACCATCCTTTGTATCCATACCGTTTTTACATATCTCTTTTACCCCTGAATCATACACTGCCTTCATGAAACTGTTCCCGTAATCAAAAAAGTAAGTGCCCCTCTCCACAAGTGTTTTTATTAGGTTAAAGTGTATTTTTAAAGACCTGTCTACAAGATTCCTGAATCGGGAAGGATCACTCATAAGAAGGGATGTGCATTCTTCAAAGGTCAATCCCTGGGGACAGTATCCGCCTTCATAAACAGCATGACACGATGTCTGGTCAGAAAGAAGGTCTATATCTATGTTATTATCAACAGCATACTGGAGAAGGTCAACGATATTTCCATAGAATGCAATAGACGCCTTTTTCTTTTCTTTCTGATATGCCTTTGCCTTTTTGAAGGCATCTTCAGGTGAATCAACCACCTCTTTTATCCAGCCCTGTGAAAGCCTTGTCTTGATTCTTGATTGGTCTACCTCGGCAATAATTGCGACACCGTTGGCAATCTCCACGGCCTTACCCTGTGCACCACTCATTCCACCAAGACCTGATGAAACAAAGAGTATCCCTTTCATATCACTATCAATTGGTAGTTTGTATTTTAGCCTTGCAGCATTGAGAATTGTCGAGTATGTCCCGTGAACTATTCCCTGAGGGCCTATGTACATAAAACCGCCAGCGGTCATCTGACCGTAGTTTGCCACACCAAGCTGGGCAGCCCTTTGAAAATTTTCCTGATTGTCAAACATACCCACCATAAGACCATTTGTAATAATAACCCTTGGTGCATTTGGAGATGAGCGGAAAAGTCCAAGGGGATGCCCAGATTCAATGACAAGGGTCTGATTTTGTGTGATGATTTCCAGATATGCCTTTATGAGACGATATTGCATCCAGTTTTGGCATACCTGCCCTGTCTCACCGTATGTTACAAGCTCATAGGGATATAGAGCTACATCAAAGTCAAGATTGTTATCAATCATGACCTGAATTGCTTTGCCTTCAATACATCTCCCCTTGTATTTGTCAATTGCCTCTCCCTTTATTCTTCCATGAGGCCTAAAACGATAACCATAAATGCGTCCCATTGTCATAAGTTCGTTAAGAAATTCCGGCGCTAATTTCCTATGCCACTTTTCAGGTATGTATCTGAGCGCATTTTTCAGGGCAAGGATTGTCTCTTCCTTATTGAGGGTAAATTCCCTTTTTGGTGCCCTTCTGATACCCTCTTTAAAAGATGGCGGCGAAGGCAAGTCCTTGACTACCATATCAAGTCTTATAGTCATTGCCTTTGCAATGTCATCATTGGTAAACATAATTAAGTACCCCTCCTGCTTTTTGACATGAAACAATTCTAACTAAAAAAAATATCTTAGACAACTATTTTTTTTAAACTCATCAATACGTGATTGGTGATAGTAAAGATGAATAAAAATAATTTTTTATCTGAAAACTTTTAACGAAAAATTGGTTATGGAGTAAACAAGTAGATTATTTGAGAAGATAATCGAGCAATCTATTCAATTTGGCTTCGGCAATACAGATGGAAGTATCTGCTGCACCATAGTACATTTTTATTGAATCGTCATTTTTATCATAAACCCAGCCACAGGAAAAAACTACATTACCCACGTCCCCTATCCTCTCATATGGTTCTTCAGGCCCAAAAACCCATGTATCACCCCTTTTTATAACCTTTCTTGGGTCATCTAAATCAAGTAGCGCCAATCCCAATCTATATATACTTCCTGATGCAGTCTGCCTCACGCCGTGATAAAGTATCAGCCATCCCTTCTCTGTTTCCATAGGTGGTGGGCCAAGACCAATCTTATATGCATCCCACCATGCACCTTCTCTTGCCTCCAAAATTATCTGGTGGTCACCCCAGTGTTTCATATCCGGTGAAAAAGAAAGCCATATATGACCTCTTCCCTGGAAATATGTTGTAACAGGCCTGTGCAACATAGCCCATCTGCCGCCAAATCTTTTTGGAAATAATGCAGCGTCTTTGTCTTCAGGTGGCATGACAGGCCCCAATCTTTTAAAGGATTTAAAGTCTTTTGTCTCTGCGAGACAAACAAGGGGACCACCTCTTGAATATGCCGTATAGCTTATAAACCAGCTCTGTTTTTCCTCAATCCAGACAATCCTTGGATCCTCAATTCCCCAGACCTCTTCAGGATGAATTTCAGGCTCAGGCACCATTACAGGATATGGGTCAATCTTCCAGTCTGAAACGCCGTTTTTACTCCTTGCAGTGCTAAAGTGCGATATACCCCTTAAATCTTCAACCCTCACAAGAAGAAGTATTTCCCCTTTTACCTCAATAGCACCTGGATTAAATACAGAATTGACCTTATAGGGCCACATATTTGCATCGAGTATGGGATTTGCAGGGTTTCTTTCAAACAGATGGGCTTTTTTTGTAATTATTCCTTCATCCATGCTCATTTTTAAAATTCAAGGGGTAATTCAATTCTTATGCCTTTTTTCTTTGCTTCCCTTGCAAGATTATATGCCTCATCATACTGATTAGCCACCTTCTCCCATGCAACAGTATTTTCGAGATATTTTTTCAAGTTTTCACCTAACTCAAACCTCAATCTTTCATCGCATGCCAGTCTTATAACCTGTTTTTTTAACATATCTTTTGTAGTAAACAATAGACCGCCTTCGCTCTCTATTGCCTGGGCCGTTAGACCTTCCATGGGTGCTGTAGTAATAAAAGGTTTATTTAATGCAATGACCCTTGCCAAGGTGCCTGATTGAGTCTCATCAATAGAAGGTATTACTATAAAATCACAAATAGCCATTACTTTATAATACATCTCTCCCCTTGGAATAAATTCGTAATAATGGGCAAAACCTTTTTTTGCAAGAAATTCTACCTGGGCTTTATATTTTTCATATTCTTTCAGATCATTTATATCCCTCATAGCACCTGCCGCAAGTAAATCTCAGTGCTGGTTTGTTTGTTTTTCAATGGTGGTCGTAATCTCTTCCCACATTGAGATAAGAATGTCCCATCTTTTATTTGACTGAACCCAACCAACAAGTCCAACGAGATGTTCTCCAATGTGGGGTAAACATGTTAGGCCTATCTCTTCTTTTAGTTTTGGTATCTCCTCTGGTCCCCATCTTTTATCAGTTCTTGCGCCATGAGGCACAACCATTATATTTAAAGGTGTCTTCCACCCCCTTATTGAAAATGACCAATCAAGTCGCCATTTCTGATAATGACACTTAAAAAGCACTATATCGCTCAATTCACACATACGGTAAACAAAATCAGCCTCAAAATCTCTCATTCGTCCGTGAATGGTATGAGGCTCAACAATGATGGGAAACTCTCCTATTGCCTCTAAAAGCCTTAAAAAGCCTTCATTACCGTCTCCAATACCCCTTTTGTCATAATACTCATAAAGTCCATATTCATGTTCAACATGGACTACATAAGGTTTCAATTTTTTGATTTTTTCAGCTACAATTTTCCACCAGTTGCGTATAGACATATCAATTATAGGGAAAACCCCTTCACCCTCACCATCAATATGGCTAATCACTAAAACATCTCTTTCTGGATGGTTCTTGCGAATAAATTCCCTTGCCTCTTCGGTAAACGTAGCTATTCCGCATAGCCTTGGCGGATAACTCGATATCATAACTATAGGCGCATTATCCTTTTTTTTCATACCCTTAATACCTTATTCTCTTTTAAAAAAACATCACTATCTACATCGGTGATGTTCTTATTTATTCCCATGTTTATGTCTTTATTTAGAAGAGAATTTAAAACCTCCTGCTGTGACATGATGAGATTCGCAAGGAGAAAAGCAATTAACGATTCAGCACCTTGATTCAGATTCGGTCCAAATGGGGTAAGACCGTCATAGCATGCACCTGTTGAAAAATCATATAAGGATACGCCAAGCCTGTTTTTACCGAAAAACCAATCAAAGGCACTTTTAGCAAGTTCGAAATATTTTTTATTCCCTGTGATTTCATAAGCAGTTACATATGCCTCTACAGCATAGCCTCCCTCAATAGGTTGCTGATCGTATACAGACTTACCGTTTTTTTCTTCAAACCAGTATTGATTACCTATGAAATCAAAATAGTTACCATTAAAAAATGCCTTTGTGATAAAATCAAGGCTTTCGAGACCTATATTTTTAAATTCTTGGTCTTCAAAGACCTTATACACAAGAAGCATTGCCTGCGGTAATTTTGCATTGCCATAAGTTACAGATTCGCTAAACCATGGCCAGCCTTTTTTCTTTAAATCATTATAGGCAGTTTTCAAAGAATCAGCAAGGTTATGCATAATCCTTTTTGCAGATGTTGCCCCGCCATATCTCTGCAAATAATAATAGAAACCATTTATAGCATACGCCTTTGCCATAGGATGATGAAGGTCTAAACTTGCTATTGCTTTTTCAAAAAGTTCTCTTGCAAGCATTCTAAACCAATCGGACGGACCGTATTTGACTGCATAACCAAGACCCCATAAAGCCCTGCCAAAGGTATCTTCACTACCCTCTTCATCTAAAAAACGCCTTGTATAATCCATAAAATTATGAAATCTGCCATTTTCTATTTGAGCATGTTTTAAAAAGGCAATATAGGTATTAGCAAGTTTTAAAAGGCTTTCATCTTTTAATTGATGGTATGCCATAAGTGCTACCACCAAGGCACGGGCAACATCGTCTGTGGAATATCCAAATCTTCTATCAGGGATACCGTAACAAGAGTGCTGCAGTATGCCTGTATCATCGGTCAGTCTAAACATGTGAGACATATTTATTTCAGGCACTGAATCCTGTGGAACAAAATGACCCTTGATTATATATGTATCTGATTTTTTTTCATATATGCCCATGGCCTCTCTAAATAATTCTATATATTGTCTTGCAACACATTTCCATGTCATGTTCCTTCCAAATTCATAAGCCCTCTTTCTCATGGCATGTCTTTCTCTTTCATTTTCTATAAGATCTATTATTGCCTCTGCCATTGCATTAGAATCATTGAACCCTACAAGCCTACCTCTTCCATCTCCAAGCATTTCCTGGGCATACCAGTAAGGAGTCGAAATAACAGCCTTTCCCATACCCAATGCATATGCAAGGGTCCCGCTTGTTATCTGTTCTTTTGAAAGATAAGGTGTAATATAAATATCTGATGCACCTATAAATTCACATAACTCCTCGAGGGTCACAAAGCGATTATGAAAAAACACATGTTTCTCTAAACCCAATTCTTTTACCTTTCTCTGAAGAGAAAGACGATAGGCTTCACCGAACTGTTTTTTAATCTCTGGATGGGTTGCACCAAGGACAATATAAGCAACATCAGGATATTTTTCCACTACCTTTGGTAAGGCATGAATCACCGTTTCAATACCTTTATTAGGATTTATTAATCCAAAAGTTAAAATAACAAACCTTCCATCAACATTAAACCTGTCTTTATAAAAGTTTGGATCAACAAAAGCAACATCGGGCACGCCATGATGTATAAAACGAATCTTTTCCTTTGGTATACCGTATACGTCTTGTAGAATATCCTCTGCTTGATGGCTCATAACTACAAGCCTTTGAGAAAGCTTTGCAACTTCTATAAGGACCCTTTTATATTCATCTTCAGGGTTTTTAAGTACTGTATGGAGGGTTGTAACAACTGGTTTTTTTAAATTTGCTAAGAGGTGGGTTATATATATGCCTTTCTCACCGCCGAATATGCCGAATTCATGTTGAACAGACACAACTTTTGCATTGGATAGATTTATATATTCAGCTGCAAGCCTATAATCGTGTATTTGGTTTTGAGATATCTCGAATGAAACCTCTTCTGGATAATCATAGCCTTCAGCCCTGTTGTTTATGGCTACAATATGGATATGTTCGTTTCCTAACTCTTCACCTACTGCATGGGATAAATCACTTGTAAAGGTTGCTATTCCGCAGTTTCTGGGTGGATAGGTGCTGATAAAGTAAATATCTCCAGTAGAGCTTGCTCGCTCTATCCCAGTAAATCTTTTTGCCATTGTATCACCTCCATTGAACCTTTTTATGATTACTGGATCTCTATAATCAATAAAAAGCCCATGAGGTATAGCAAAAAGGGCAAATTTTTATATATATTTTAATTTAATTACTGGCCTGTATTTATGTCAAGGTGGCTCAAATATAAATTTCGTATACAAATTTCTTGACAAAAATAATTAAGGATAATATAGTTTGCAATAAAAATTTTGTATACAGTATGCAAAGGGGGGAGCTATGGAGGACCATGAAATCTTTAAAAACATAACAATGCTTTCGCTTGAACAGGCTACAGTCCTGCCTTATCTATCTTACAGGTTATCTTTAGATGGCATAAGGGTAATAAGAATGGAACACCCTGTTTATGGTGACCCAAACAGAAGGGTGGGTGAAAACAGGCTTAATGAAGACAGGATGTATACCTATTTTCTTGCAATAAATTGCAACAAAGAAGCTATTACTCTTGACTTGGGAACACCTGAAGGTGCTGAAATATTTAAAAGGCTGCTTATAGAACTAAATGTGGATATATTCGCTACAAACCAGTTACCAAGAAATTATAAAAAACTCGGTATAGATTATGAAACTGTAAAATCCATAAAAAAAGATATTATCTGGGTAGGGCTTACAGGTTTTGGACCTCAAAGCAATGAGGCTGCCTATGACCCGATTCTTCAAGCAAGGGGTGGTCTTATGGATCTGACAGGTGATAAAAATGGACCACCCTATGTGATTGGTGTGCCTTTACCTGATATGGGCACAAGCGAACATGCATATGGCCTTATCATGAAAGCCCTATACAAAAAGGCTGTAACCGGTGAAGGCTCAAGGATTGATTTATCCATGTTCCAAAGCACAACCTCATGGCTTACTGTGCCAATAACACAGACAAAATCCTTTAACAAGAAAATAACAAGAAGGGGCAACACCCATGAATTTTTTGCACCTGTAAGTGTATATAAAACAAAAGACAGTTACGTTTATATTGCTGTGGGAAATGACATACAATGGGAAAGGATGCTGCAAATTGAAGGATTTGCATCTCTTGGAAAACCAGAATATGCAAGAAACGAGGGAAGGATTAAAGATGTGGACAATTTGAATAAGGCAATAGAAGAAATTACAAAGAATTATACAACAGATGAACTTATCAGATTGTTTACTGCAGCCACGATTCCTATTTCAAAGGTTAATACAATTGAAGAAGTTCTTGAAGACCCCTATGTAAAAGAAGAAATACTTTCTTCAACAGATGAGAAAACAGGTATTACCATTTATCTTGCCCCACCACCTTATACAACAAGCTTTGTAAAATCTAAAAACAGAAAATTACCCTTCCCCCCTCGTTTTGGGGAACATAATGAAAAGATATACTGTGATGTCCTTGGTTATAAAAAGGAACAACTCGATGAATTAAGAAAAAAGAAAGTTATTTAGTATGACTTCTCAAGGGGGATTGAATGGAATACCTAAAAGACAATACTGATATCAGAAAAGGAAAGTTTTTAAGAGAACAGGTCTATAAGAAATTAAAAGCAACTATACTCGACGGAAAGTTAACACCTAATACAAGACTTATAGAAGAAAAGATTGCCAGTGAGATAGGAACGAGCAGAACTCCTGTTCGAGAAGCAATACAGAAACTTGAAAAAGAGGGGCTTATAAAAAAACTGCCAAAGGGTGGATTTGCAGTAAGTAAAATTACAGAGGGAGATATAGAAGATATCTTCGGTATTAGAAGTGTCCTTGAGGGTTATGCAGGCTATCTTGCAACGCTTAGGGCAGATGAAAAGGATATAAAGGCCCTTGAAGAGATTGTAAAAAAAGAGGAAGAGTGTATAGCATTGGAAAATATAAGTGAGATTATACAATTAAATACAGAATTCCACGATAAACTCTACAGAACTGCAAAAAGCGAGAGATTATACAGTATCATAAACGACTTGAGAGATTATATATATAGATTCAGACGGTTAATCTTCAGCTTCGAAGGCATGGCAGAGGTATCAATAAAAGACCATAAAGACATGATAGAATTAATGAAACTAAAAAAGGCCTCTCAAGTTGAAAGTTTAATAAGGAAACATATTACAAGGGGCAAAAACCTAATCAAAAAGAAACTAAAAAAAGACCCTAAGATTTATGGAAATAATTGAAAAGATTTTAAGTGGCAACGAGGCAAGTGCAGCAAGGCTTATTTCTCTAATTGAGGAAGGCAAAGAAGAGGGATACAGGGCCATTTCTCTCTTATTTCCTTATACAGGAGGTGCCCACAAAATAGGCATAACAGGTGCCCCTGGATCAGGAAAAAGCACCCTCATAGACAAAATGGCATTGAAATATTCAGAAAAAGGAAAAAAGATAGGGATAATTGCCATAGACCCGACAAGTTCAAAAACAAAAGGGGCGCTGCTCGGTGATAGGCTGAGGATGAGGGATGCTGAAAACATAGAGGGTATTTTTATTAGGTCAATGGCCCATAGGGGTTATCCAGGTGGGATTGCAAGGGCAACGGTAGGTGCCATTTATGTCCTTGAGGCATTAGGTAAGAACATTATACTAATAGAAAGCGTAGGCATAGGCCAGACGGATATCAATATCTCTTCTGTTTGCGATACCTTGATTACAATCTTCACCCCTGATTACGGCGATGAAATTCAATTAATGAAGGCAGGAATGATAGAGCTCGGCGATGTAATTGTCCTAAATAAATCGGATATGTCTGGGGCACAAGAGGCAATGCAAGAAATAAGTGCCCATATAAATTCTGACAATAAAAATACATGGAAACCCCCTTTAATTATGACCCAGGCCCAAAAAGGTACTGGATTGGACGAATTAGTCAATGCAACGGAAAAACATTTAAAACATTTAAAAGAAGAAAATCTCCTCGATAAAACGAGGTCAGAAAAAATTAAGAAGCTTATGTTTTCTTTTTTAAAAGAGGAAATCTGGACAAAGGCAATGGATAAATGGGACCAAGATCATGAACTCACGCGTATTTTAGAAATGCTCGAAAGAAAAGAGGTGGATCTTTACAGGGCGGTATCAAAGGCATCGAGTCTGATATTTCCCGATTGTTGATTTAAAAAGATGGATTTTAATTTTACAAAGGACCAGATCTTTTTCAGGGAACAATTCGTTAAGACCATAAACGAGATTGTGGCTCCCCATGCAAAACGCATTGATAAAGTTGATACCTTTCCCTTTGAAATTTTTAAGAAAATAGGTTCGTTAGGTTATTACAGCATCAGATACCCCAAGGAAATAGGCGGAATGGGTGCGGATTGCACCACATTTACCATATTTACTGAAGAACTTGCCAGGGTATCCATATCCTTTGCAGCAATAGCAACTATGCAATGTCTCATGGGCACTGATTTTCTTTTTCGATTCGGTACAGATGATATCAGGCAAAGATTGTTGATACCAGCCATCAGAGGTGAAAAAATAGGCACCATTGCATTTACAGAGCCTGACTGTGGTTCAGACCTTGGGGCCATAAAGACAAGGGCAAAAAAAAGTGGGAATGAATATATATTAAACGGTAGAAAATTATGGATAACCAATGCAGATGTTGCAGACTTTGTAACTGTAGTTGCAACCATAGATCCGTCAAAACGACTGAACGGTCTTGCCTTTTTTCTCGTCGAAAAAGGCACACAAGGTTTTTATTCTGGTCAGAAGATTGAAAAGATGTCAGCCCGTGGTTCTGTAACCGGTGAGTTGATATTCGACGAATGTCGTATACCAGCTACCAATCTATTAGGAGAAGAAGGAAAAGGCGCAAAATATCTTGAAAATATATTAAGTGAAATCAGGATTATGATAGCCGGTTTAGGCGTGGGTCTTGCAAGGGCAGCATTTGAGGCAGGAAAAAAATATGCAAAGGAAAGAGAGGCCTTTGGCAAAACCATAGGAAATTTTCAGCTTATACAGGATAAAATTGCAGAGATGGAGACAAGATTAAAGACCTCATGGCTTCTTACTTACTATGCTGCATGGCTTAAGGATAGAGGCCAGCTTGCAGTTAAAGAATCTGCTATGGCAAAATTCTATTCCACAGAAACTGCAAATTTTATTGTTGATCAGGTGACAAGGATATTTGGCGCATATGGTATTGCAGAAGAATATGATGTGGAAAGGTATTTTCGCGATGCAAGGTTTCTGCTTTTTGGCGGGGGAACCTCAGAGATATTAAAAACAATTATAGCAAGGGAATCTTTAAAGTAGTGAATTTAATTTTACATCTCTTTGATAAAAACTGTATTTGGAGGATGCCATGCCACATAACAAAAATAAGATAAAGATTTTAATAGCAAAGCCAGGTCTTGACGGTCATGATAGGGGAGCCAAAGTAGTAGCCCAGGCACTAAAAGATGCAGGTATGGAAGTGATATATTCAGGGCTCCATAAGACAATAGACCAGATAATAAATATTGCCATACAGGAGGATGTAGATTTCATAGGGCTTTCAATAATGACAGGTGCCCATATACCCATCACTGAAAAACTGATGAAAAAACTCAAAGAAAAAGGCATAGAAGACAAGAAGGTCTTTGTGGGGGGTGTGATACCTTCAAAGGATATACCTAAACTCAAGGAATTGGGTGTAGAAGGTGTATTCCCAGGCGGGACACCCCTTCAAGAAACCATAGAATTTATAAAAAACAAAACAAAAACCCCTTAAAAGGAGGAGGCAACATGGCTGTAGCTCGATATATAAAAGATGAAAAAGACCAGATTTTGGATGTCATATACGAGTCAGGTATCCACGTAAAACCTTTATACTCACCAAAGGACCTCGAAGAGATAGGCTTTAATTATGAAATGGATCTGGCAGACCCGGGTCAATATCCTTTTACAAGGGGTATACACCCCCTTGGATATCGTTCAAGGGCATGGACAACAAGGCAGTATACAGGTTTTGGGACACCGGAAGAAACCAATGAAAGATTTAAATTAATGATCTCCCACGGGCAAACAGGTCTAAATGTAGCCTTCGACCTTCCCACTCAGATGGGCTATGATTCTGACGACGAGATGGCAGAAGGCGAGGTAGGAAGGGTAGGTATGGCTGTTGATACGCTCAGGGACTTTGAAATTGCCTTTAAAGACATTCGTCTCGATAAAATAGGAACCGGTCTTACCATAAATGCAGTGGCATCTGTCATGCTTGCCATGTATCAGGCTGTGGCAGAAAAATACGGCTATGACCCAAAGATGATTTCCGCAACACCGCAAAATGACATACTTAAAGAGATGATTGGCAGGGGGGCATGGATCTTTCCAGTGGAGCCTGCTGTAAAGCTTATAGGAGATACCATAGAATACTCTATGAAGGTCATGCCCCGCACAAATCCTGTTAGTGTCTGCGGTTATCACATCAGGGAATCAGGGGCAACCCCTGCCCAGGAAATTGCCTATGCAATTCTTATTGCCAATGCATATATAGATAATGTCCTTGCAAGGGGCTATGATATAGATGATTTTGTAGGAAGGTTCTCTTTTAATCTCAATGTATTTGGAAATATGTGGGAGCAGATTGCAAAATTCAGGGCAGCAAGAAAAATATGGGCAAGGAATTTAAAAGAAAGATACGGTGTTAAAAAACCGCAGAATATGTTTTTAAGAGGTCTATTCGGTGGCGGTGGCTATGGTTTAACTAAGGCCCAACCTGAAAACAACATCATGAGGGGTGCCTATTATGCCCTTGTTGCAGCCCTTGCCGGTGCCCAGACAACGGCCCTTTGCAGTTATGATGAGGCATATACAATACCAACTCCCCGTTCAGCATTGATATCACTAAGAACATTACAGCTTTTAATGGACGAGGTAGGTCTGAGGGATACTGTTGATCCCCTTGCAGGAAGCTATTTTATGGAGACCCTAACAAAACAGATGGAAGAAAAGATTGAAGAGGAGATGTTTAAAATTGAAAACTACGGTGGCATCATAAAGGCAGTATCAGATGGCTACATACAGAGGATGGTGGCACGTCAGGCATATGAAATAGAAAAGGGTATTGAATCAGGGGAACTACTAAAGGTGGGTGTGAATATTTATAAAGAAGGTGAATCCATGGAAGTAGAACTCCACGAATATAACTACGAATCAGCAAAAAAACAAATAGAGAGCTTGAAACAGGTAAAGAGAGAGAGATCAGAAAGGGATGTAAAAAGGACATTGAAAGAGTTAGAAAGTGCAACCAGGGCAGGCAAAAATGTGATGCCTTACCTTGTTGATTGTTGTAAGGTGTATGCAACCTTAGGTGAAATGACAAACGTATTTAGACAGATTTTCGGTGAATTCAAAGAGCCGAGTCTGTTCTAAAAATGTAAAAAACGGAGGTTATATGGAGAAGTATTTTCGTCTGGGATGTGACATAGGCGGAACCTTTACGGATTTTGTTTTAATTGACGATAAAACAGGTGAGATAAAAACAGCCAAATGCCTAACAACCCCAAAAGACCCTTCAGATGCAGTAGAAGAGGGTATAAGAATACTTGAAAAATCAACACCTAATTTTGTGGAGAAACTCGATGAGATTATTCACGGAACAACCCTTGTGATAAATTCGATCATAGAGAGAAAAGGTGCAAAAACAGGGCTAATTACAACAAAAGGCTTTAGAGACATCCTCGAGATAGGAAGGGAGATCCGTTATGCACCCTATGACATATTTGCCGAATTTCCCAAACCACTGGTTCCAAGGAGGTTTCGACTTGAAGTAGATGAAAGGATAAGAAGTGACGGTAAAGTGCTAAAACCCCTTGATAAAGAGGAGGCAAAAAGGGTTGTAAAAACATTAATAGAAATGGGAGTGGAATCTATTGCTGTGTGCTTAATAAATTCATTTGAAAATCCTGTGCACGAAAAAATGATAGAGGAAATTATAAAAGAAGAGGCACCTTGGTTATCTACTTCCATTTCTTATAAGGTGCTTCCCCAGATCAAAGAATATGAGAGAACGAGCACGACTGTTACAAATGCCTATGTAAAACCACTTACAGGTCGTTATCTTTCAAAGCTTTCAGGAAGACTTTCCTCCATTGGTTTTAAAGGAAAACTGTTTATCATGTTAAGCAGTGGTGGTATTACTTCTGTTGAAACTGCAGCAGAGTTTCCTGTTCGTATTATCGAATCAGGGCCTACTGCTGCTGTTATTGCAGGTCAGTATTATGGCAAGCTTTTCAACATACCAGAGATGTTCTGCTTTGACATGGGTGGCACAACAGCAAAATCATGTTTAATACAGAAAGGTATAGCAGGCGTTGTGCCTACCTTTGAGGTAGGTCGTGTTTAGAGATTTATGAAAGGCAGTGGTCTTACCATCCAGGTGCCTGTTGTGGATTTAATGGAGATAGGTGCAGGTGGTGGAAGCATTGCAAAGGTAAGTAAATTCGGTACACTCCAGGTAGGACCTGAAAGTTCAGGTGCTGACCCAGGCCCTATCTGTTATGCAAGAGGGGGGACTGAACCGTGCGTAACAGATGCAGATTTACTCCTCGGTTACCTTGACGAAAACTATTTTCTTGGCGGAGAGATGAAATTAGATAAAGAAAGTGCAAGGCGTGGGGTAGAAGAGAAGATAGCAAAACCACTGGGTGTATCCTTTGTCCAGGCCATATGGGGCATACACGATCTCATCAATGAAACCATGGCAGCTGCAGCAAAAACACATATTGCAGAAAAAGGAGGAAACCCAAAAATTGTTACAATAGCTGCCTTTGGTGGAGCCGGTCTAGTCCATACATATGGTCTTGCAAAAAAACTCGAAGCACCACGCATAATTGTGCCACCAAATGCAGGGGTTGGTTCAGCCATGGGTTTCTTTACTGCACCAAGGGCATTTGATCTACTGAGAAGCCACAAGGTATCTTTAAGTCAGGTAGATTTCCACGAGATTGAAAGACTTTTTAAAGAGATGGAAAATGAGGCACTCCATATATTAAAAAAGGAATCTGGTGATTACATTTCTTTTGAACGTTCCCTTGATATGAGATTTGTGGGTCAAGGGTCAGAAGTGAATATATCTGCGCCAGAGGGAGATTTTGGCACATTTTCAAAGGAACTCATCAGAAGACTATTTGATGAGAGTTATGAAAAACTATACGGTAGAACTTACCCTGATTCAGAGGTGGAGTTTATAAACTTCAAAGTAAGGGCGTCTCTGCCTGTAAAGCTTCTTAAACTACCAAAACTTACAAGAAAGAATGGTCAATCTTTAGAAGATGCTATAAAAGGGAAAAGACTGGCCTATTCACCCATTGCAAAGGATTTTATACCATACACAGTGTATGATAGATACAGACTTTTCCCTGAGGCAAGTTTTAGGGGGCCAGCAATAATAGAGGAAAGGGAATCAACCCTTGTGGTAGGTGAAGATGCCCATGTCAGGATGGATGAATACGGATTCCTCTGGATAGATATTAAGGAGGTGAGATAATGGCAGTTGTTTTTGATCCCATAACACTGGAGATTCTGTGGCGCAGGCTCATTTCCATAGTAGATGAAGCAGATTCAAGCGTTGCCAGAACAGCCTTTTCAAGCCTTCTGAGAGATGCCCACGATTACACCTGCATGTTTACGGACAGATTTGGTAGAGAACTTGCACAGGGCACATTTGCTACCCCTGGCCAATCAGGTGCAATGGCACTGGGTATAAAAAATCTTGTAAACAAATTTCCACCTGATTATTACAGACCAGGGGATGTATTCATTACTAATGACCCATGGGCCCTTGCAGGGCATCTAAACGATGTGTGTGTTATGAGCCCTATTTTTTATAAAGATAAACTCGTTGCATTTACTGCCTGTGTATTTCACCATTCTGACATAGGAGGAAGGGTTGCATCGGATAATCACGATGTATTCGAGGAAGGACTTTTTATTCCTTTTGTAAAATTATATGACAGAGGGGTTCTGAATCAATCTGTTTTAGACTTAATAAAATGGAATGTTAGAACCCCTGACGAGGTAATAGGCGACATAAGATCTCAGATTGCAGCAAATTATGTGTGTTCTGAGAAAATCTGTCAGATGTTAAAAGATAATAATCTTGAAAATCTCGATGATCTGGCAAATCAGATAATCGGGGTCACTGAAAAGAGCATGAGAGAAGAGATAGCAAAGATTCCTAAAGGTGTGTATCAGGCAAAAGGTATAATAGAACAGACTAAAGGAAATGAAGATATAATTATAAATGCAAAGGTCGAGGTAAAAGATACTGATATTATTGTGGATCTCGATGGCTCATCACCTCAGGTAAACTGGGGTGGAAATGTAGTATTTAACTTTACCTATGCATATGTATTTATGGCTATTAAAAGTATGTTTGCCCCTGATATCCCCAATAATGATGGATGTGCAAAGCCCATAAAACTATATGCACCTGAAGGCACTGTTGTGAACTGCAAGTTTCCAGCAGCAGTTGCAGCCCGTATGCAGGTGGGTCACTTTATGACAGAAATAATATACAGGGCATTATCAGAGGTTTTGCCTGATAAGGTAATTGCAGGTTCAGGAGGAACACCTGCAGCAATGAATGTATTCTACGGTAGAAGAAAAGACGGTAAACCCTGGCATTCTGTCATAATAAGGGGTGGAGGCATGGGTGCAGGGGCTAAAAACGATGGAAATTATGTTTATATATTTCCTGCAAACGGTGCAAACACACCCGTTGAAATTTTTGAAAACGATACACCCCTCATTGTTGAAAAAAGAGAACTCTTACCAGACTCTGGTGGTCCAGGAAAGACAAAAGGTGGTCTTGGCAAAAGAGAGGTCTTTAGAGTTCCCAGCGATGACTATGCACCTATACCACCTGTAAATCTTGGAATACAGGCCGGAAGATACGTGTATCCTGCAGAAGGTCTATTTGGGGGAAAACCAGGCAGAAAAGGCCAGTTTCTCGTAAACAATAAGCCAGGAAATCCATATGGTCTAACACAGTTAAAACCAGGTGATGTGGTAACCATTGATGCACCTGGTGGTGGTGGATATGGAAATCCTTTTGAGAGAGATCCCGAGATGGTTCTAAACGATGTAATAGAAGGCTATATTAGCATAGAAAGCGCAAAAAATGATTACGGTGTAATAATAAATCCTTCAACACTGGAAATAAATTGGGAAGAAACAAGAAAGATAAGGGAGACAAAATAAAATTAATTATATGTGGATTATAGGAGGATACATATGAAAAGACCTTTTGATGCAACTGTAAAAACAGAAGCAGAGCTAAAGGCACTTCAACTTGAAGGTTTAAAATGGACAGTTAACCATGCATACAACGGTTCACCTCATTATAGAAAGAAATTAGATGAGGCAGATGTAAAACCAAAGGACATCCAATCACTGGATGATATTAAAAAGCTACCATTTACGACAAGCAAAGACCTTCAGGAGGGATATCCCTTTCCCCTATTGAGTGTGCCTATGGAAAAGGTTATCCGTATCCATGCCTCAAGTGGCACTACAGGAAAAAGAAAAGTCTTATGTTACACAGCAAAGGATGTGGATGACTGGGCAAATATGTTTGCCCGCTGTTATGCATATGCAGATTGCACCGTAGAGGACAGAATCCAGATTGCAGTGGGCTACGGCGTATGGACTGCAGGGTGGGGTTTTCAAAATGGCTGTGAACGATTTGGCGCCATGTCAATCCCCATAGGCCCTGGCAATATTGACATGCAGTGTCAGTTTCTTGAGGACTTTGGAACAACTGTCATGACATGTACTGCCTCTATGGGGCTTTTAATGGCAGAGGAGATTGATAAAAGGGGCTTGAGGGGAAAGATTGCATTAAAGAAATTAATATTCGGTTCAGAACGTTCAAGCGATGCTATGAGAAAAAGGATTTCAGAGCTTTCAGGTGTTGCCTATGACCAGCTATTTGATATACCTGGCATGACCGAACTATACGGTCCAGGGACAGGCCTTGACTGCCGCTATCATACAGGTATTCATTACTGGGCAGATTACTATATACTGGAAATACTCAACCCTGAAACACTGGAACCTGTGCCTGAAGGTGAGGTGGGTGAGATGGTTGTAACCACATTGAGAAAAGAGGCAGCGCCCCTTATTCGTTACAGGACAAGGGATTTGACAAGGCTTATCCCCGGTGAATGTCCTTGCGGTAGTCTTATGCCAAGGCACGACAGAATTATGGGCCGTTCTGATGATATGTTTATCTTCAGGGCAGTGAACATCTACCCAAGCCATATTGATGAAATACTCTCAAAGATAAAAGAGGTAGGCAGCGAATTTCAGATAATCCTATCCAGAGATCAAAAAAGTGGAAAGGATAACATGTTGGTAAAGGTTGAAAGGGCCCATGAATTAAAACCTTCAGATGAGCTTGACAAACAGGTAAGAAAGAAAATAGAAGATGCCATAAAGAAACAGATAATGGTAAGCTGTGAGGTGGAGATTGTTGATTACGGTTCCCTTCCCCGCTCTGAAAGAAAAACAAAAAGGGTGTTTGATAATAGAGATTAAAAGAAGGAGGTTATTGTGAGAAGCTTTGAATACTATAAGCCAAATTCAATAGAAGAGGCCATAAAAATTATGTCAGGCCTTGACAACGCAAAGTTTATTGCCGGTGGCACTGATGTTATGGTGCAACTAAGACAGAAAAAGATATCTCCCCAGCATCTTATATCTTTGAGGAATATTTCTGAATTACGTAACATCGACACCAAAGATGGATTGAAAATAGGCAGCTTAGTAACCCATGATGATATTGACAAAAACGAATACATAAAAAAATACTATTCTGCATTAACAGATGCAACGAGTCGTCTCGGTTCGAAACAGATTAGAAATGTAGCTACTATCGGTGGAAACATCTGTAATGCAGCGCCTTCCGCAGATACTGCCTGTCCTTTACTTATTTTCGATGCAAAGGCAGTTATAATAGGGACAAAGGGCGAACGGGAAGTGGATTTGAATGAATTCTTTTTAGGACCAGGAAAGACGGTTCTTGAAAAAGATGAGATACTCAAAGAGTTTTCAATGCCCAGATTAAAAGAAAATACAGGCTCTGCTTATATAAAACACACAAGAAGGGAGGCAATGGACTTACCCATTCTGGGAGTTGCCACAAGGATAACTATAAGCCTGGATAAAGACAGTCAAATACGATGCAGAGATTTACTGTGTACCATTGACAGCATTTCTAACATCCTTATGCAATTGAAGGATGAAGGACTAAAATGCGAGGAAGCAAGGATTGCCATGGGCGTTGTTGCACCGAAACCAATAAGGGCAAAAAAGGCTGAAGAGGCACTCGCTGGAAAAATCATATCCATTGAGCTTTTTGAGGAGGTCGGTGAAATCGCAGCCAGTGAAGCACAACCGAGGGACAGCATAAGGGGTGAGGCATGGTATAGAAAAGAGATGATAAAGGTCCTCGTAAAAAGGGCACTTATGAAATCAATTGACAGGATAGTAAGACCAGATGAAGAAATTTATCCAGAAAGACTATGGTAGGGGGTATTTATGAGAAAAGAAATCACATTTACTCTGAACAATGAGGAAGTAACAGTAGAAGTAGAGCCAAAGTGGACACTTCTGTATCTTTTAAGAGAGGTTCTTGGGCTAACAGGGACAAAAGAAGGATGCGGTTACGGTGAATGCGGTGCCTGCACTGTAATCATTGAAGGAAAGGCTGTAAACTCATGTATTTATCCTGTCCTTGAGGCAGAAGGAAAAAACATCACCACTATTGAAGGATTATCAAAAAACGGTGAACTCCATGTCCTGCAAAAGGCATTTATTGAAAAGGGCGCTGTCCAGTGTGGTTTTTGCACCCCAGGTATGATTATGTCTGCCAAGGCGCTTCTCGATGAAAAACCAAATCCCACAGAAGATGATATAAAAGAGGCAATCGAAGGAAATCTCTGCAGATGCACAGGCTATGTGATGATTATAGATGCTATTAAATCAGTAGCAGCAGGGAGGTAAACATGGAAAACCTTAAAGTAGTTGGAAAAAAAATACCGAAATTAGATGCACCCCTTAAGGCAGCAGGTGTTGCACAATATATCCAGGATATAAAACTACCTGGGATGCTATACGGAAAAATATTATACAGTAAATATCCCCATGCAAACATCTTAAAGATTGATACATCAAAGGCAGAAAAGCTGGCAGGTGTAAAGGCAGTTGTAACAGCAAAGGATATGCCTCCCAATTTTAGAATTGGTTTTATGAAAGACAATCCACCTTTAAAGTCAAAAAAGGTTCTATCCATACGCGATGAAATTGCCGCTGTTGCAGCTACAAGCCAAGAAATAGCAGAAGAGGCCCTATTCTTAATTGAAGTAGAATACGAAGAGCTTCCCGGTATATTTGACCCATTAGAGGCCATGAAAGAAGGTGCACCCATACTCCACGAGGAGGCAAAATCCAATGTCCTTAAACTGCCCTGGAGACTTGTATGCGGAGATGTGGAAAAGGCAAAAGATGAATCCGCTTACATAGCAGAGGATACATTTTCTACGCAATGGGTTACACACTGCTGCCTTGGAACAAGCGGCTGCATTGCCCATTTTGATATGCAGAATAACCTTACTTTATATAGTAACACACAGATTCCCTCCCTTGCCCAGAACGATTTTGTAGAGGCACTAAATGCCTTTGGATTAAAGAATAGGCGTGTAAGGATTATCCAGGCTGTAATAGGCGGCGGATTTGGAAGTAAACTCGACACCTATGCATATGAATATATCGCCATTTTACTTGCCCTTAAGACAAAAAAACCTGTAAAGATAATATTTACAAGGGAAGAGGAATTCTTTGCCACCTCCCCGCGGCAGTGCACCATAACGAAAATATCACAAGGTTGCGACAAAGAAGGAAGACTCACATTCAGGGAAGTGGAAATGATATTAGATAACGGTGCATATACATCGTGGGGTGCTACAACGCCATCTGTTATGATGCTGCCCATATCATCCCTTTACAAGGTGCCAAATGTAAAATACACTGCCAAATGTGTTTATACAAATAATACATACTGCCAGGCTATGAGAGGATACGGTAATCCCCAGGCTACATTTGCAATAGAATCAAACCTCGACCAGCTTGCCGAAAAGGCTGATATTGATCCCCTTGAAATAAGGAGGATAAATGCCAACGAACCTGGTGAAATTACACCACAGAGGTTCAAGATAACATCCTGTGGTATGAAGGAATGTATCGAAGAGGTTGCAAAAAGGCTTAACTGGAAAGAAAAAAGAGGAAAGGATAAAGGAAGGGGCGTGGGTATGGCATCATTAATACACGTAGGTGGTGGTGCCCGTGTTTATAAATCCGATGGTTGTGGCACAATTATAAAAATGGACGATTTCGGCAAAGTCGATGTATTTACCGGTGCAAGCGATATAGGTCAAGGTTCTGATACAGTAATTGCCCAGATCGTTGCAGAGGTTTTAGGTATTCCCATAGAAGATGTGAATGTAATCAATAACGATACAGAGGTATGTCCATGGGATGTGGGCGTTCACGCAAGCAGAACCACATTCGTTGCAGGAAACGCTGCCCTCGGTGCTGCCAATAGGATTAGGCAACAGATTCTCGATGCAGCATCGAAGATCCTCGAAGAAGAACCTTCAAACCTCGATATCAAGGACAGCATTATATTCTCAACAAAAAATTCTGAAAAGAGTATACCCCTTGGCAAGGTATTAAGGAGAATACACTATACCACTGGCGGTAAGATGCTCATGGCTGAGTATTTTTATGACCCTGCCAACGAAAACTTTGATAAGGAATTTAAAGGTAATCTCTCAGCATCTTATGCTTATGGTACCCATGGTGTAGAAGTTGAGGTGGATAAAGAAACGGGAAAGGTGAAGATTTTAAACTACATAGCTGCCCACGATGTGGGTAAGGCCATAAATCCCCTTCTTCTTGAAGGCCAGATTTACGGTGGCGGTCTGCAGGGTATAGGCTATGCCCTCGGCGAAAAGATGATCTACAAAGATGGAAGATTGATGAACGGAAATTTCCTTGATTACAAGATACCCACTGTCAAGGATGTGCCTCCCATTCAACCTGTTATAGTAGAAACAGAGGAGAAGGAAGGTCCATTTGGTGCAAAGGGCATTGGAGAACCAGGGCTTGTGCCAACAGCACCTGCTATTGCCAATGCTATTTACGATGCCATTGGTGTAAGGATAAAAGATTTGCCTATTACGCCTGAGAAGGTGCTTGCAGCTATTAAGGCAAAAGAGGGAGAAAAAAAAATTTAGGGGGATGTGTATGGATGAAAACCTAAAGATAGTAGGAAAAAGGGTTATAAGAAGCGATTCTTATGCAAAGGTAACAGGTGGGGCTTTGTATACTGCTGACTTAAAACTACCAGGCATGTTATATGCCAAGGTATTGAGGAGCCCCTATCCCCATGCAAAGATTTTAAATATCGATGTATCAAAAGCCCTTAAGGTTCCAGGTGTCAAGGCTGCTATATCAGGCTTTGATGCCTATGGAGTTAAATGGGGTGTATTCCGGTATACCCAGGATCATGCCATGCTACCTACAGATAAGGTGCGATACATAGGTGAGGATGTGGCAGCAGTGGCAGCAGTAGACGAAGAAAGTGCCATTGAGGCCTTATCATTAATCAAAGTGGAATATGAGCCACTGGAAGCGGTTTTTGACCCTGTTGAAGCCATGAAAGACACAGCACCGCAGATTCACGAACAATACAAAAACAACATAAACATACATATCCATATAGAAGTGGGCGATGTGGATAAGGCAATGGCAAAGGCATATATTGTAAGGGAGGATACCTTTAAGGCAAAAGGTGAGGCATATGCCATGATGGAACCATATGCAGTGGTTGCCTCATATGCCAATGGTTATCTTGACCTCTGGATGCCCAATGCAGGTCCCCATGTCCGTGCAAAGGCACTCTCAAACCTTTTAAAATTACCGCTAAATAGGGTAAGGGTAAGACATATAAATTCAGGAGGGGCATTTGGAGGCCGTTCTGAAGTTGCGCCCGGTGACCTTGTAGCATCCCTTCTTTCCATAAAATCTGGTAGACCTGTAAAGCTCGTTTTAACAAGGGAAGAAAATGCAATGTGTTCAAGACAGGTCCATGACATTATTGCTACTGTTAAGACAGGGATGAAAAAGGATGGAACAATAGTGGCAAAAGAGTATAAGACCATATATGATGGTGGTGCATATAGTTCCACAGGGCCTATTGCTACTTCCATACCATATTATGTTTATGAAGAATGTTATCGTCTACCCAATGTCCGCTACGATGGTTACAGGGTATTTACAAATAAAGGTATCAGGGGGATGTATGGGTGCCATGGCAGGGCTTTTCTTGCAGGCAATGAGGCACAAATGGATCTGATGGCAAAGGAATTAGGGCTTGACCCCGTAGAGGTAAGATTGAAAAACGGTCTTACTGCCGGTGAATTAACGGCAACAAAATCAAAGATAATAAGTTGCGGCTTAAAAGACACAATCATTCAAGCCGCTGAAAAATCAGATTTTAAAAAGAAATGGAAAAAACATACACGAAATAAAGGTATAGGTATGGGTTGCGTGGCCATAATGTGCGGTTTTCCTATGGGGTTCCGTTCCGGTTCATCGTGTTATGTCAAGATAAACGATGACGGTCAGGTAACCCTCATAACTGGAATGGTGGATAACGGTCAGGGAAATGAATCTCTGGCAGTTCAAGTTGCCTCAGAGGTACTCGGTATCCCCATGGATGATATAAACCTTGTGAACGCAGACACTGAAGTTACAAACCTCGATCCAGGTTCGTATTCTCAGGCAGCGGCATATGTAGGTGCCAATGCCGTTAAGGCTGCCTGTGAAGATGCAAGGAAAAAGATCATTGCCATTGCCTCTAAAAAATTAGGTGTGCCTGAAGAAGAGATAGATTTAAAGGACCGCGTTGCCTATTCCGTAAAAACACCTGATAAAAGGATGCCCATTTCCTGGATAACAAGGGAGGCATTTTTTAAAGGTGAACCTATAGTAGGCACTGGTTCCTTCTTCCCAGATATTGACCTTGAGAGGGAATGGGTATCGAAACCAGAAGGACAGATGGCAGGAACATATTCCTTCGGCACTTCAGTGGCAGAAATAGAAATAGATGAGGAGACGGGAAAGATAAAGGTCCCAAAATTTATTGCAGCCCACGATTGCGGCAGACCTATCAATCCCATGGCAGTGGAGGGTCAGATGGAAGGTTCTGTGGGACAGGCAGGGATTGCTACGATTTTTGAAGGCAATATGTGGTATAAAGGTTTTCTTTTAAATCCTGATTTACTGGAATATAAAGTGCCCCTTGCATGCGATATGCCTGATATTGAAACGATTATTGTAAGCTCTAATGACCCGAAAGGTCCTTTTGGTGCAAAGGAAGGTGGTCTCACAATTAGGATGAACGCATATAGCGCCATAGCCTGTGCATTTACAAATGCAACGGGCATGCTCTTCGAAGAACTGCCCCTTACACCGGATAATGTTTTGAAACTATTAGAAAAAAACAAGGGAGGGAAGCGATGATTCTACCTAAGTTTGATTATAAAAAGGCGAGAACTATTGAAGAGGCCCTGGAATTATACAATAAACACGATGGGAATGCGTTTTATCTTGCAGGGGGCACAGACCTTGTTCCTTTGATTAAGTTAAGGCTACTTCAACCAAAAGTAATAATAGATTTAAAAGGTATAGATGGGTTAAAAGACATCAAGAAGATGAACAATTCCCTTGTTGTGGGGCCAAACATAACCCTTTTCGAGTTGAAGCAAAATCCTTTTATTAAGGATTACTTTCCCTGCCTTTTTGAATCATTGGAGGCAACTTCCTGTGAAACCTTACAGATGAGAGGCACCATTGGTGGAAATATTCTCCAGAACACCAGGTGTCTCCAGTATAACAAGTCTCTGGAATGGAGAACAGCAAGGGGATTCTGCCTTAAAATGGGTGGTAAGGTATGCAATGTTGTTCCTAATTCAAAATCGTGTTTTTCAAATTACTGCGGTGATAATGCACCGAGCCTTATGACAATCGATGCAAAGGCAAAGCTTGTAAGCGCAAAAGGTGAAAGAACTGTGAGGTTAGAAAAATTATTCAGCGAAGACGGCCGTTCACCCTTCACTATAAAACCAGGAGAGATATTAAAAGAGATTATAATTCCTTTAAAAAAGACAAAAGGCGCCTATGAAAAGCTTACTGTAAGGGGCTCAATAGATTATCCCCTTGTGGGTGTTGCAGTAACAGTAAAAAAAGATGCTGCAGTGGTAGCAGTAACAGGTATAGGACCTTCACCCCATCTTTACGAAATAAAAGAAATCAATGAAAAATCTATAAACGAAGTGGCAGACTGGGCTTATGAAGATGCCAGACCTGTCTTGAATGCAGTTTTGACACCATTATACAGAAAAAAAATGGTTCCTGTTTTGATTAAAAGGGCGTTCAAAAGAATAGGCGCAGGAGGTGGCAGATGAAAACAATCAAGGTTATGCTTAATGTCAACAACGAAAAGGTAACCCTTCAGGTAAAACCTTACGAGACCTTACTGGAGACATTAAGGGAAAGGCTTTCCCTGACAGGGGCAAAAGAGTCGTGTAGTCTCGGTTCATGCGGTGCATGCACAGTGCTTGTAAACGGAACTCCCATGAGATCGTGCCTTATACTCACCCCTGAAGTTGAAGGTGCATCTATTACAACCATTGAAGGACTAAAAAACGGGGAAAAACTTCATCCCCTTCAGCAGGCCTTTATGGAAAAAGGCGCGGTTCAGTGTGGATTTTGCACTTCAGGGATGATTTTAACCGCAAAAGCCCTTCTCGACAGAAATAAAAAACCGGAAAAAAGAGATATTGTAAAAACCATGTCATCCAATATATGCAGATGCACAGGTTATAAAAAAATTATCGAGGCAGTGGAAGAGACTTCAAAAAAATAAGAATAATGGTATAATATAATAAACGGAGGTTCAAAGAGAGGTTTAAGTATGACAAGAAAGGTAAAGATAGAATCAAATCTAAAGATTAAAAACCTGTTTGAGCCTCCTTTTATCTTAAATCTCGACGGAACCGATGATGACTTGCTTGCAGTTCTTAAAAAACTATCTACCTTTTATCCTTTTTTAAGATTTACTGAAAATGGTGAAATGGGTGATGATATAAGGTATGTATATATAAACGGAATAAGTCATTTTGATCTTCCGGAAGGTCTAAGAACAAAGGTTTTTGATGGAGATAAGATTTTTGTAGAAACATATATGGATCCCCTCGCAGGGGGGTAACCCTATTTTTTCTTCTATCATCATGGTGCAAGCTGCACCTGGTCACCAAATCTTTCTTTAAGCTCGTTCGATAACGCCTCTGCATCCCTTTTGTGGTTGAATTCCACCATGAGCTCTCCATGTTCTCCTATAACCAACCTACCGTATTTTTTTACCACTTCAGCCACTTCAGTGGGGTCTACGGTCCACCAACCCTTTGTGCGCCTTAAAAGCTCTTCTCCCTTTAATGGCTGAGGGGTTACAAGGTCAATTGTCCTGAACCAGGCGCTCCATCCCACCTTTGCTGGTGCCTTAAGCACAGGGCTCACAGGGTCATGGTATATACGACACCTGCCGAATAGCCTTAACCGTATCATCTTGTGACCTCAAAAACGATTTTCTTTATGTCTTCGTCAGAAGGTAAAATGTCCTGGGGCACAGAAATTTTATATCTCTCAAGCACATATGCAAGGGAAAAAATATAGAGATGCACAAGGTCTTTCTCTTCTAAATTCATACCTTTTCTTAAAGCCATTGCCCATGCCCTTTCGAAGATTGTAAGTGCTCCATCTCTTATTCTTTTTAGCCTTTCATCGAATAGGGAAATTCCGATTTTATCGAGAAGGCCTTTTTGTGCCTCTTCCATGTGTGAAAATACACGCCTTAAAAATCTCACCTGAGGGTCTTTGCCCCATTCATCTGTTTCCATAGCCTATTTCATCCTCAATGCAATATCAAAAAGGGTTCTAACAACGAATTTCTGCAAAAACATTATGATGAGCATTAAGATAAACGGCGATAAGTCTACCATTCCAAACCTTGTAGGAATAATCCTGGAAATTTTGTATGTTATGGGGTCAACAAGTCTATAAATGGTTCTCACAATGGGATTATAGGGATTTGGATTAAACCATGACATAATTGCCCTTATAAAAATTACCCAGAAGTAAAGGTCGAGTATAATATTTATTATGGAGGCCACAGCCGAAATCAGATTACCAAATGCAAACATTTTACCTCTATTATAAACACTCTCCTATTAAAAAACCGTCTTCTATATCCTTTATTTTAACCTCTATGAGGCTATTTTCCAATGATTTTTTGTGCTTTATAAACACAGGGATATAATTATCTGTAAATCCTTTAATAAAATTCCCCCTGTAAACCTTACCCTCAGGAATTATAATTGCATTTTTTCCTATAAATCTATCATAAAAGTCAATCCTTTTTCTTCTATCCAGTAAACGTAGTTTATTGACCCTCTCTTTTTTAACCCTATCTGGAATCTGATTTGGCATAAAGGCAGCCTCTGTCTTTTGCCTTGGAGAAAAAGAAAATACATGGAGGTAGTATATATCAAGGTTTTCAATGCTATTGAAGGTTTCCAAAAAGGCATCTTCATCTTCTGATGGAAAACCTGAAATTATATCTAAACCAATGCCTATATCTTCAATACGTTTAACGAGTTTTTTAATTGTGTCCACAAGGTATGCTTTAGTGTATTCTCTTTTCATAAGATGTAAGACCTTATCAGAAAAACTCTGTGCAGAGATATGTATACTTCTGGCTATCTTTTTTGAACTGGCCATAATGTCTATAAACTTATCTGTAATAAAGATGGGATCAATGGAACTCAACCTTATTCTGGGCGGGGTTTTAGCATCTTCAAGGATTTTTAATAGATTGTTCAAATCATCCCCTGTTTTTTCGTCTTTGTATGCTGAAATTTCAATACCTGTTAATACTACCTCCTTTACGCCTTTTTCGTAAAGGGATTCCATTGCCATTAATATTTCATCCTCTTTTCTACTTCTCCCTTTACCCCTTGCAAAGGGAACAATACAATATGAACAGAACTTATCACAACCGTCTTGAATTTTCAGAAAAAAACGGGTTTTTCCTGTTGGAAGGCCATCTATCTCTGCCTTTTCTAAAAAAGTATCATCTACGGTCTTTATTGATCTCTCTTTTAAACCTATATATTCTAAGATGCTAAACTTTTCTTTGTTACCTAACACAAAATCGGCACCAAAGCCTTTTTCAGGATAAACCTGAGCATGACAGCCTGCAAGGACAATGGTGCTTTTGGGATTTCTCGCCCTGCATTGATTTATGAATCTCTTTATATCCCTTTCTGCTGCCTCAGTGAGTGTGCAGGCATTTATAATACATATGTCTGCATCTTCAAGTTTTGTTTGTGCACACCCATTGCGGTTCAATGTATTTGATATCACGTATGAATCCCACTGATTTGCCCTACAACCCGTTGTTTTTATATGAAACTTCATAGACTTTAAAACTATACTAACTTCTATAGGATGCGTTTATTTTTACATAATCGTATGTGAGGTCTGTTGTAAATATATCAAAAGATGCCTTTCCACTGTGTAAGTTTATGATTAGTTCGATATCCTTTTTATTCATTAGATGTTTTAATCTTTCCTCATCAAAGGGTATCTCCATCCCGTTTTTTGCAAGGGTTACGCCCTCAAGAACAATCTCTACTTTATCTGGGTCTAAAGGCACTCCGGCGTCCCCTGCTGCAGCAATAAATCTTCCCCAGTTAGGGTCACAGCCGAAAAACGCTGTCTTTGATAGAGGGGAAGTGGCAATTCTTCTGGCAATCTTTTCTGCAATGTTTTTATTTTTAGCACCTTTTATATTTATATGGATAACCCTTGTTGCACCTTCACCATCTTTTACAACCATCAAAGACAGTTCCTTCATTGCCTTAAAAACAGTATCTTTAAATTTATCAACACAGGAGTTGTCCTCATGCCCTTTTTTTGAAAAAAGCATTACCGTATCGTTGGTGCTACACTCACCATCTACTGTAATCCTTTCGAATGTTTCTTTAACGCATCTTTTAAAATACTGTGAAAAAGCATTAGGAAACACAGGATAATCTGTGAATAAAAAGACGAGCATTGTGGCAAACAAAGGGTTTATCATTCCTGCACCTTTGGCAACACCTATGAGGGTATATTCTTTCTTCCCTTCAAAAGAAAATTTTACAATCTTTTGAAATGTATCTGTTGTCATGATGGCATTGGCAAAGGCATCAATGTTGTTTTCATCGAGATTGGCTAAAAGTTCCGGGATGTTCCTTATAATCAGGTCTTTCTGCAACCTCTTTCCAATGACACCTGTCGATGCAAAAAGAATCTGATTGTTTTTAATACCCAATGCACTGGACAGTTTATCTGAAATTGAGATCAGGTCTTCTATACCATGCCTACCTGTACATGCATTAGCGCACCCGCTGTTTACAAGGATTGCCCTTATGGCATCTATGTCTTGATTTTTGTTGTAGTGAATGTGCGCTGCCTTTACCCTATTTCTTGTATATGCTGCAAAACAATGCATATCCTCTTCGAATAAAACAAGACCCAGATCGAGTCCCTTTGCCTTTATCCCTGATTCGATGCCGGAAAATTTTATGCCCTTTATCATAGATTTTCCTTTGTTATAAGAATATTATCAAGAGACCTTCTGTTGCCTGCCACAACATCTTTTATACTTCTTGCCGCTACCACATGGGCATGGCGCGTTTCTACTTATCTTTTCTTCTTTTTTGACACCTGCAGAGTCTCCACCGAGATTTGTAAACATCACAGGTGCCTCGTGTTTTAGTTCCACCTTTGCAGGCTGTACTGCAAAAAGTTTTTTTACTGTATCTACCTTTACCCTATCAAGCATGTCAAGGAATAGGTCAAAGCTCTCTTTCTGGTATTCTCTTAAAGGATCTTTCTGGCCATAGCCCCTGAGTCCTATGCCTTCTTTTAGGTGGTCTAATGCAAGAAGGTGCTCTTTCCAGTGGTAATCCAGCGAGTTTAAGGCAAAAAAGGATTCGATTCCCTTCATCTCATCCTCACCGAATTGCCTTCTCTTATTCTCGTATACCTCTTTAACCTTTTCCTTCACAAGTTCAAGAAGACCCTGTCTCGTTATGTTTTTGTAATCAATTGAGCCAAATTCTATATGAAAGAAAAAAGTTTCATAAATTCTCGTCTTTAAACCATCCCAATCCCATTCTTCAGGGTATACCTTTTCCGGTGCGGCATCAAAAACTATATCCTCGCATATTTCATCTATCATATCGTATATCTGGTCCGTTATGTCACCGTTTGACATAATCTCCCTTCTCATACCGTAGACTGTCTCTCTCTGTTTATTCATCACATTATCGTATTCGAGGAGATATTTTCTTATCTCAAAGTTGTGACCTTCTATCCTCGTCTGGGCGTTCTCTATAGCCTTTGTGATAAACGGATGCTCTATGGGCATATCCTCTTCCATGCCGAGCTTTGCAAGAATTGGAGATACCCTTTCAGAACCGAAAAGCTTCATGATTTCATCCTCAAGGGATACATAAAACCTTGAAGAACCAGGGTCACCTTGCCTGCCTGCCCTACCCCTTAACTGGTTATCAATCCTTCTCGATTCGTGCCTCTCTGTCCCGATTATGTGGAGTCCACCTAATGCTATTACCTTCTGTTTGTCTTCTTCACAGATCTTTTTTGACTCTTCCAGTGCTTTTTCGTATTTTTCTGTGTCCCTTTCACCCTTACACATGGAAAGGGCAAGAAAATGGGGATTACCGCCTAAAAGTATGTCTGTTCCCCTGCCTGCCATGTTCGTTGAAATGGTTACTGCCTTTGATCTGCCTGCCTGGGCAACGATCTCTGCCTCCCTTTCGTGGTTTTTGGCATTTAATACATTGTGGGGTATGCCCTTTCTTTTTAGCATCTCTGAAAGTCTTTCAGATTTCTCAATAGAAAGTGTGCCCACAAGCACGGGCCTTCCTATTCTATATAGCTCTTCTATCTCTTTCACAACTGCCTTAAATTTTTCTTTCTCAGTTCTATATACTACATCGGGATAATTGGTTCTTATAAGAGGTCTATTTGTAGGTATAACAACAACATCGAGATTATATATTTTTTTAAATTCCACTGCCTCTGTGTCAGCAGTGCCTGTCATACCAGCAAGCTTTTTATACATCCTGAAGTAATTTTGAAATGTTATTGTGGCGAGGGTCTGGTTTTCTCTCTCTATTTTTACATTTTCCTTTGCCTCTAATGCCTGATGGAGGCCATCGCTGAAACGCCTGCCATCCATTAGCCTACCTGTAAATTCGTCAACGATAATAACCTTTGAATCCTTTACGATGTAGTCCACATCCCTTTTAAACAGATGATGTGCCTTCAATGCCTGATTTATATGGTGGAGTAACTCTACATGCCTCGGATCATAGAGATTATCCAGTTTCAATATTTTTTCTATCTTTGCCACACCTTCTTCTGTTAGGTATGCGCTTTTTGTCTTTTCTTCCACTTTAAAATCTATATCTTTTTTTAATTGATATACGAGCCTGTTTATCTTGTAATA
>Ga0116168_1000688_pt1 | contig 31266 bp, 33 predicted proteins | sample AD_UKC129_MetaG_FD_89795 | JGI IMG/M metagenome (GOLD analysis project Ga0116168, IMG submission 89795) | Active sludge microbial communities of municipal wastewater-treating anaerobic digesters from Canada - AD_UKC129_MetaG | ecosystem: Engineered > Bioreactor > Anaerobic > Digestate | place...
AAGGGTACAACGTAGACTGTGCCCCTGATCTTCTTGCCTGAGAGGTAGTTTATTAGTTTCACAGCGGCTATGGATGCTGGGAGTTCATTTCCATGGACCCCCGCGACTACTATGACCTTCTTACCCCCTCCATCTCCAAAGGTGAACATGGGTGTTCCCCTTCTGGCTGCCTGGAACACCTCAGACGTCACCGGGGTCCTGGGGGCGTAGTTCTTTATGTAGTAGTTCTTTGTCACATCTCCCCCTGTACCTGTGTAGATTATCTCGGTTTTGAGGGCCGAGGCTGCCTGCAGGGTGGAGAATAGAAACATGGTAGCAAATAGGAGTGTTATGAGTTTGATCCATGATTTTTTCATAATTTCACCTTAAGGATATGTATATTCATGATGTCCTATATGATGTGCTGTGTTCTCCTTATAAATTAAATTGAATAAACACTCTGAACAGGCCTTGAAAAACTCTACTATAAAATTGAAGCTATATGACGTGCCAGACGCCTTGCAAGTGCCATTATGGTCAGTATGGGTGGAGCGCCAGGTGCTTCTGGCAGCACACTCGCATCAGCCACGAAGAGACCCTCAATGGAGGTCTCCAGGTTCTCATCAACAACCTCCCCCACTGAAGCGGTACCACCAGGGTGGGCCCCCCGGGGTCCCGTGGACCTCAAGGTGCCTGCCCCGACACCGGCCCGTGAGAGTATGCTCCCTGCAATGGCTGCACCCCCTGAGAGGAGACTGATGTCCCTGACTGTGTGATGCTTTATAATCCTCTCGGCCTCCACACGTCCAGATCTCTCATCGGCTATCTTAACCATCATGCTGAGGACGTTCCTCCTATCCTCCCCGGGGAAGAGGAGGGTTGAGAAGTGGGGTGATAGTATGACTCCATCGAGTTCTATGAGGGCGTTCATCTGGACCTCATCACAGAACCCGACCCCCTCAAGTATACCCCCCACCGTCACAAAGGTGTCCATGAAGAGTCCCTTACCTGCATCTATACCTGCCCTCATGAGTATCCTTGGGGTTTCAATGGCTCCAGCTGCCAGTACAACCGTTTCATCCTGGAAATCCCCCCTGGATGTTTTCAGCCCGGAGACTGAGCCCCCCCTGATAATTATATCCTCTGCCCTGGTTTCTTCAAGGATAACAGCCCCATGGTCCACTGCCTCGTCAATGAATCTCCTTGCAGACCACTTAGCAGCCCTCGGACATCCGAATGAGCATTTACCGCAGGGTCTGCATTTATCAGGGTCTATGAATTTAGGCATCCTCCTTACCCTGAGGCCCAGGGATTCTGCAGCCTCCACTATCCTGGCTGTGCCAATGCCTGTGTGGCTTTCCGGGAGCTCCCCAACCCTCAGTTCAGCCTCAATGGCATCCAGATCTCTCCCTATGTCAACCCCATAGTCCCGGAGGGTATCCTCAAGGACCCTGACGGCGTTTCCTGCAGTAACAAGGGTTGATCCGCCAACACAGTTCGTCCTAAGGATATCCACATCCTCAGGGGCTTCATAACAGAGGAATGCATCCGAATCCTTAACGTAGGGGCCCCTCTCGATTACGGTAACATCAATGCCCTTTATGGCGAGTTCCCTTGCAAGGGTTGCGCCGCCAGCACCGGAGCCAACCACCAGAACCATTGGATCATTCCCAGACAGTCAGTCAAAGAGCACTATGGCCCCTGTGGGGCAGGAGTTCACACAGAAGCTGCAGCCGATACATTTCTTATCATCGAGGAGGATCTCCCAGTCATCCTGGATGCATATGGCGCCAACCGGGCAGAGGGATACACAGGCGCCGCAGTCCATGCACTTCTCACGGTCCTTCTTAACGACCCTCACTGCCGGGTGCACCTCTATACCGGCCTCCTCTATGAAGTCTATCCCCTCCCTCTCCTCGGGGCCGCTGATCTCAACGAGCATCTTACCCCCGCGGGGTGTGATGTTTGCCCTGAGGATGTTGAATTCGATGTCATATTTCTTTATGGCTTCTGATATTATTGACTTGTTAACAATGTTCGGTGAGAATTTAAGCCAGGCCTTCATATTGATTCTCCCCTGTTATCCACTTTCCCTATTAACCTTGAAATGTCCTCGGCGGTTACTATACCCTTAACACGGTTTTCATCATCAACTATGGGTAAACCTGAAATGTTATACTTATCTATGCGCCTTGCGACAACGTCGACGGGTTCATTTTCCCTTGCAACAACCACCCTGCGGGTCATGATATCCCTGAGCTTCTTCTTACCCCTTGCCACTGCGTCTGCAATGTCCCATGATGTCACTATACCCCTGAGGACGCCCTCACTGTCAACGACGGGTATGTGGTTTATGTTATTGTCAACCATCTTCCTGGCCACATCCTTAAGGTCGTCCTCCTGGTGGGTTATTATTACTGGTTTGCTTTCAAGTTCCCTCACCATGATGGATGGTCTTCTTATCTCAAGGGGTCTGGTGGCTGATCTTGATGGGAGGCTCTTAACTGGCTCTGTGAGCAGGAAATCGCCCCTTTCAATCCATGATTTGAGTTCTTCTGCAATCTTGATGGCTCTCCTGATTGATGAGAGGGGTGATGTAGGGACCTCCATCCCGTTTATTTCAATCTTCCCTGATTTGAGCTCCTTATAATTGGTCTCCTTCACCACGGGTCTTGATCTTCGGGGCACACCGTAGTCAATTACCCTGCAGACTATATCCTCATCCGATATTCCTGTTGCAGCCGCTATGTCCTCGTTGAGCACGGGTATGGGTATCCCGGCGCCCACATAGAGTGTTGGGCCATACCTTGGCATTGTGGCTCCACGCACATATTCGGGATCCATATCCTTCATGTTACCCTTCAGCATGAGGGTGCCTGATGGTGAAACTGGTACACCATTTCTCCTCTCAGATTCAGTTGAGTGCTGGGTACCCTCCCCCACTATGTAACCCTCTGCGCCGCAGAGGAATATCCTTGTGCCGACACCTATGGTCTGGAAGTAGGGGTCATTGAGGAGGGGGCTGAGCTCCCCTGCACTTGAGTAGGTGACGTTCCCATAGTTTGGGAGCAGTGTTCCCATGTAGGTGTAGAGTGTCTCCTGTGTGGAGTTAACCGCCACTGCATAGTTCTGGTAGCAGTTCCTAGGGTTAACCATGACCGCCTGGTTTATGGTCTCAAGGCTTATGAGGGTCTCAACATTCTTGAGGGGGTAGCAGTCTGTTCCATAGGCCTCTGCCACCAGTTCAACCTCCTTCCCCCTTATTAGGTCCTCTATTACATGTGAGCCCCCATATTCAAGCCCTATCTCGGGGTCGCGGTTTGGCTGTGCTGCACCTATGTATGCATCAACCGCAGCGAGTCCAGAGTAGGCCTCAACACCATTGAGGTAGGTCCTCGCCATCTTTATGGGTGGATCTGAGTGTCCGAAGTTGAGGAAAGCGCCTGATGAACACATAGCACCAAATGTACCTGTTGTAACAACATCAACTTCCTTTGCAGCGTCCATGGGGCCGTTTTCAGCAACTATCCTTGTCATCTCGGCTGCGGTGACAACCACAGCATCCCCATCCCTGATCTTCTGGTTTATCTCCTCAATTGTCTTCAATATACCACATCCGGTGCTATCTATAAAATGAACTGGTTAGTGGTATATGGATGTTCATTTAAATATTTATTGAGTTCATAAAGCCTGTGATCATGGTGAGGCATTGCATAACATCAAAAGAATCATAAGCACCCACCTACAGAATTAATAAGAGAAACTTTTGAAGGCGGATGGGAAATGGAGATTGACAATGATTATCTTGGCAGCATACTGAGGGACATAGAGGATATGGTGGAATATGCAGATATAAGGGCTGGCAGCTCCAGGACCAGTTCTATTCTGATGAAGGACGGTAACCTGCAGGAGGTTAAATGTGGGAGCGCCTCTGGTTTCAGGATAAGGGTGCTGAGGAATGGTTCATGGGGATTCGCCTTTACAGATAAACCATCCCAGCTGGCTGAAATGGCCCTGAAGGCCATAAAGATGGCAGGGTCCCTCAGGGGTGATGTCCAGGTGGGTTCAGGTGCTCCCTCTGTTGACAAAACCAGGGTAAGGTCATCCCGGCCACCCTCAGATGTCCCTGCAGATGAGAAGAGGGAGCTGGTATCAGATGCACACCATGCAGCATCAGTTGATGGTGTTGTGAGCACCACTGTGAGCTACGTTGACATGGAGAGTTCATCCGTCTTCCTGAACTCAGAGGGGTCCCTCATTGAGATGGATGAGACCCGCGTCGCCCTCTTTCTAAACGCTGTTGCCTCTGATGGCTCAGGGATACAGTTCGGTCATAAAAGCTGCGGCGGAACCGGCGGCTTCGAAATACTGGAGAGGGAGGACATCGAGGAGCTCGGTCGCAGGGCCGGTGAAAAGGCTGTCAGGCTCCTCAGGGCTAGTCCGCCGCCATCAGGACGTTTTGACATAGTAACTGACCCTGAACTTACAGGTGTATTCATACATGAGGCCCTGGGGCATGCAGCCGAGGCAGACCTTATACTGCAGGGTGACTCAATACTCGAGGGTAAACTGGGTGAGAGGATTGCATCTGAGGGTGTTACCATCATCGACGACCCTACACTTGAGGGTTTCGGAAGTTACAGCTACGATGCAGAGGGTGTGAGGGCCGCCGAAACAGTTCTCGTGGAGAAGGGAGTCCTCACTTCACTGTTGAACTCCAGGGAAACAGCCTTTAAACTTGGACTTGAACCATCAGGGAATGCCCGTTCAGCCATAGGGGACCAGCCCATTGTCAGGATGAGCAACACATACCTCAAACCTGGTGATTTATCCTTTGATGAACTCATAGAGGACATCAGGGATGGTGTCTACCTGAGGGGTTCAAGGGGGGGTCAGGTGGATACCGGTAAGGGTATCTTCCAGTTCAATGCTGCTGAGTCATTCCGTATACAGGATGGTGAACTTGCAGAACCAGTGAAGGATGTCTCCCTCTCAGGGAACGTCCTGGAGACCCTCAAAAATGTTGACGGGGTCGGTTCAGACTTCAGACTGGGGATCGGCTTCTGCGGTAAATCAGGACAGAGCGTCCCTGTGGGTGATGGGGGCCCCCATGTGAGGATAAGGAATGCCATGGTGGGTGGAACATGAAGTACACACCATTATCAAGGGATGAAGGTAGACTTCTTGTTAAGATCGCGAGGATGGCCATAGAGGAGCACCTGCGCGGATCAGAAACCCTCAGACTTCCTGATAACCTCCCTGAAGTTTTCAGAAAGAAAAGGGGGATTTTCGTTACACTCGAGAAGAACGGGAATCTGAGGGGATGTATAGGCTATCCGGAACCGACCAAACCCCTGATCGATGCCCTTGTTGAGGCAGCAATATCCGCCGCAACATGTGACCCGAGGTTCCCCCCAGTTAAACCTGAGGAGCTCGATGATATAGAGATTGAGGTGAGTGTGCTGACACCGCCGGAGCCCATTGAGGTTGAAAGCCCGGCCGAATACCCCAAGGTCATAAGGGTCGGTGTCGACGGCCTCATAGTTGAGAGGGGATGGGCCAGGGGACTGCTCCTTCCACAGGTCGCCACGGAGTGGGGCTGGGACGCTGAGGAGTTCCTCTGCAACACATGTATGAAGGCGGGTCTTCCGCCTGACTGCTTCTATGACCCTGAAACCAGGGTCTACAGGTTCCAGGCCCAGATATTCCATGAAGATGATTAAGCTGAAGCTAATTACTCATGAGGGGATTAAAAAACATCCCGGTACATTAAGATAAATTACAGGTTTAATGAGAGTGATTTTATGATTATACCAACAGTTCCAACAACAGATGAACTTCTTGATAAGGGATTCCGGAGGGCCAGGAAGGCCGCATCCCTCAAGCGGAGTTCAAAGATTCCTGGCCAGAAGAAGGCCAAGATCATTGAGTCAACACGTGTCCAGACCGCATGCCAGGTCATAAGGGACCGGTTGAAGATGATAATCCAGAGGATACCAGATATAGAGTCCCTTCCAGAGTTCTACCAGGACTACATCGACGTGACCGTGGGGGTGGATGAACTTAAAAAATCCCTCGGGGCGCTTAACTGGGCTGTTGGAATACTTAACCAGCTGGAATCAGACTACACGACCCGTATAAAACGTTCAAAACCGTCTGATGCATCCCGTCTGAGGAGGGAGGCCTTCGGAAGGATATCATCCGTTATAAATAGGATCGAGGGCGACCTTGACTTTCTTGACTTTGCAAAGAATAAGCTGAGGAACATGCCCACAGTGGACCTTGACGCATTCACGGTTGTCATAGCAGGCTTCCCGAACGTTGGAAAATCCACACTCCTCCGGACCCTTACAGGTGCAGAGCCCGAGGTGGCAGATTACCCCTTCACCACCAAGGGGATCCAGATAGGTCACCTTGAGCGGAAATGGAACCGTATACAGGTCATAGACACCCCGGGACTCCTGGACAGACCTGTTGAGGATATGAACAACATAGAACTCCAGGCCATGGTGGCCCTTGAGAACATAGCAGATGTGATAATGTTCATCTTCGACGCCTCTGAAACATGCGGATACAGCCTTGAAAGCCAGTACAGCCTCTACCTGGGCATAAGGAGCGTCTTTGACATCCCTGTGGTGACTGTATTCAACAAGATGGACCTTGCAGAAAATGTTAAGTATCTGGAAGAATATATTAATATGGTTGAAGATCCACTGAAAGTTTCTGCATTCGAGGGCAGAGGGGTCTCCAAGATAATAAAAAAACTGGAGGGGTTATATGAAAAAGAAACTCGAGAAGCCCATGACAATGTTCGAGAAAAGAAGGCTGATGGCTGAGAAGATGATGGAAGACATGATAAAGAACATGAAGGAGATGCAGAGGGAGTTTGAGAAGAAGATCTCAGAGTACGCAGAGAACATACCTGAAAAACTCAGCATGGACGTCATGGAAACAGATGACGCCATAATCATCAAAACCGACCTTCCCGGTGTCAAGAAGGAGGACATCAACATAGAACTGACCGAAAACACCATCTCCATATCCGCAGTCTTCGAGGAGGAAGTCGAAATCGAAGAGGCCAATTTCATCAAGAAGGAAAGGAAGTACGGTGAAGCAAGAAGGGAGATGAGGCTACCTGAAAAGATCAGGGTAGAAGATGCTAAGGCCAAATTTGAAAACGGTGTCCTTACAGTTGAACTTCCAAAGGTTGAGGTCAAGAAGAAACAGACCCTGAAGGTGGAATAAATCCACCACCAACTCTTTTTTCAAAAAATGGCCCTGTAATCATGTTCTAACTATTTCTATGAGGCTCTACTTGCCCATGTAAACTGTTTTTGTAGGTTTTTTTGTCTGTTGCTCTTGGAATAGTTCTCGTCGCTGAATATTCTTTTTATACTGATATGGCTGTTTCTACGATTGTATAATGGGTTTCCCTGTGGAGATTCCCATTGTTTGTTTTCATGGTGGCTGCCTTTAGTTGAGTATTTTGTGCCAAGCTTTGATGATAGTCAATTATTAAGATATGACATGAAGGGATGATACTAATTAAAATATTTTTCTGTTTCATGATAATAGTAATCGTTTTATACTTATAATTATTATATCATGCTTCTGCGGAGACTGCTACTGGGAGGTTCATTATGAGACGGTTTGCATTCATTCTAGCAGCTTCTGTCCTTGTTTTTTGTCTTGCAGGGAATGCTGAGGCGGTCAGCCTCAACTACAATGAGATCTCCGACGCCTCCAAATTAATTGGGAACTACACACAACGGCAGGGGAATATACCCCAACAGGTCATAATAGAGAACAAGACCATAAGGGCAGACGAGTACCTCTACGTCGCCTCAAACACGATAATAAACCTCAACCAGAACAAAAGAGTTGGAATAACATCCGAAAGTATCCAGGCACCCCCAAAACCTGCAGGGACAGCCACAGGAACACTCAAAAAACAGGAGTACCTGGAGGCGGCCCAGAACATTAAAAAATTCATAGAAACCAACAAGAGATCACCCAACTACGCTACAACAAAGATAGGACAGATCAGATACGAAGCCCTCATCTACAGCTTCGCAAAAATAATAAACCACTACAACACAACGGGCAGACTACCAGACAACATCCAGATAACACAGACCAGAGGCATAGGAGGAAGCATAACAAAGCCACAAGCCAGCATCGGCTACAACATACAGGCTACAAAGTACAATTCACAGATAAAAGCACAGGAAGCACACAATCCAGAACCTGGGACTTTGGAGACGGGAGCAAAAGCACAGAAAAGAACCCAACCCACACCTACCAGCCAGGAACATACACCATAAAATTAACAATCCAGGGCTATGGAAACACCGATACAGAAACAACAACCATCACAATACTCCCTGAGCCAATCCAGGCAAAACTCACCATAAACACAACAGGCAACTGGCTAATACAACCAGGACAGATAAGCCTACCACTGCACAATGGCATCAACTGGATAAGCATCTACTTCAAAGAAGCAGAAGAAGCAGGAGCAGAAGAAGCGGGAATAATACAGGACGGCGAAATCAAAGGAAAATACTACTTCTATGACCAGAACCCCGGAACCCCCACCACAGTAGAACTAGAATGCAACAACCTGAAAGTCACCCGCAACGAAAAAATATACTATGATAATATGGGCGGATTCGAAAAACTGATAACCTACACCATAGTCACATCCAAGGTCACGGATGAGGCTATAAAGGACTGGACCAGGAGGGTATACGAGCCAGGACCATTAAAAGCAGCCTATGGAACATTCCTAACAAGCCTGACAACAATATGGCTACACGACAAACTGGCAGACGAACTAGCAAAACAATGCAACACAACATGGACCCGTGTAATGCCAGCGATCATACAGGCAGGGATAACAGACGCATGGGCAGCATACACACACATCCCAGACCAGAAACTGGGAATAGAAGCCACTGGAGGCCAAATAGAAGCCTTCAACTTCCTCAGGGGATTATACCTGCCACTAATCGAACAGTTAACCCTAAGCTTCACAGGACAAAACACGAATTCAAGCATTTCACTAATAGCCCAAGCAATACTCAACGGCAGAGAACTCCAGATAACACTCGACCAAGAAAAACTATACCTTGAAGTTGAAGGATTGCCCGGCATCGGCCTGACAATCGATACCGTTACAGGTGAAGTTAAAGACAGCTTCTATGGCCTTGGAGGAGCCACAGCATACTACTGCTACTGCTACCATGACCAGCTAACAGACAAAGTAAACAATTGGCTCGGACAATTCCTGAAATCATCAGCCGAATCTACAACAGCCGGAATACTAATAACAGCAGGACTAATAGCAGCGACGGCAGCAGGAGGACTGCTAACACCAACAAGCCTGACAGCAGCAGTGCTTATTACCTGGGGCACTGTCCTTGCAGCTCATGCGTCCGGTTTATTTGATGATCCTGGAAGTATTGCTAATTGGCTTGATTTCGCGGCTACAGTGGGTTCCGCGGTCTTTTTCAAGGCACCAATAGGAGCCTCGCCATTTAAAATAATTATTGACACGGAACTCAGAAAATCGATAAGACTTATAACAGTCCTTGGCGGTAAAAGAGTTATAGTCAGAGCAACTCTCGGACAGAATGTGAAAGAGGCCATAGAAAACATTGTTGAATCATGGGTTAAAGGCAGCGGAATATCAACAACTATACACCAACTCCTAGAACCCCAACCCAAAAACACATAAAATAAAAAGACGCATAAAAAGAGAGAAAAGGGGAAAATCATGTCATGGGGAGCAATGATCGCGGCAGGTCTAAGCATCACTATATACCTGGGTCTCGTGGCTATTGTTGGAGAGGACCGTTTAAATAGATTCTATGAAAGGGTTACAGGAGAAAAGGCAAAAAAAGGCGGTGAACAGACACCCAAAGCCGGCTCATTCGGCCTCATGATCGTCCTTCCCCCCTTTTTTCTCCTTTGGGTGGGGTTTTCTTTTGTTTTCGCTCCTGAGATAGTGCCAGGAGTAGTTGCTCTCCTAATCCTTCTGTGGTATATTGGTTTTGTGTCTTTTTTGAGGGCTGACACTTTCACATCTACATGGGATGGGAAGGGATACCCACTCATGGGATACTTCTGTTACTCACTCCTTGTCTCTGCCTTCATGGTTGCAAGGGGTGTTGTTGGTTTGTTTAAGGGTTGGGTGGCCTGGGGCCTGTTCATGTTGTCCCTTGGCCTCTTTATAGCGACATACTACCTTTTCCCTGATAAAATGCCAGGATTAAAGGGGAATTATCTTAGCACAAAACGTGAAGTTTTGAAGGCAATTATTGTCGGCATAATACTCCTCATAATCACGAGGATAATCTGGGCAATAGTCCAGCTTAAGGTATTCCACTGGTCACTGACAGGCCCCCACTAAGGAGGGGTATCCTTGGAGCATGTCATGCCCATTGGCTTGTAGAATCATGTTCTAACTATTTTGATAATTTTTACATGACTCCTTTCTAATGCTTAAATGCAGAACCATGATAGAGTTTCCGCTTTGAATGCGGTGCCTGTAAAGCTTATTAACTCTTTCTCATCCTATACCTGGCCATTAGATATATCCCATCCTCATGGCATCTGATTACAGCCATCATTTTCTCTAAAGAAAGAGAAAACAGAGAGGTATTCAATGCCCCTGAAAATTGTACTGGAGGGGCTAGTATCTCACCTTACCTATGTGCCTCGTGCTGCCGGGGTCCTCACCGTTGAAATGGGCCAGGTAGTACACGAACCATTCAAGTGGAACTGCAAGCACAAAGGGTGCCAGGAGCCCGTTAAGGTCAGAGTAATCAGACATTCTGAATACAAGGTTCTCAGCACCCAGATTCTCACAGAAACGCAGGGCCCTCTCTGTCAGCTCATCACCGGGCAGCCCCGATTCAAGGAATATAACCGGGACCCCCTCCTCAACCCTTTCAATGAGTCCATGCCTGAATTCTCCAGAATAGAGGGGACAGGCATGCTTAAGGGCCCCCTCCATGAGCATCGTCATGGCGAGTTTGTAGGCCAGTCCATAGTTAGGACCGCTTCCCATACAGTAGAATATATCCTCACCGGCATATTCCTCTGCAAGATCCCTGCAGGCAACCTCTGTTCTCCCCAGCAGATGCTCCACCTCACCAGGTAGCCTCTCAAGTTCCCCCATTATCTCATCTGATTTTTCATCACTGTACATCCCGAAGAGTATCCTGTAGAGGGCCAGGAGCTGTGTCATGTAGGTCTTGGTGCCGAGTATTGCCTCCTCACGTCCGCACCGGGTCACTATGGTCTCCATGGACTCAGATGCCATGGTGCTGCCTGGCTCATTGGTTATGGTGAATGTTTTAAGTCCGAGTTCATTCGCCCTCCTGAGTGCTGCGAGGGTATCCGCGGTCTCACCCGACTGTGAGGTGAATATGACCGCAGAGTCACTGTAATCAATCTGTCTGTGATAGTAGAACTCATAGCCAGTCATAACATCCATGTTTACCTCATAGTTCATGGCGATTGCATCCCTTGCACTGTAACAGGTTGAAAGTGAACTGCCACACCCAACAAGGTATATACGTCTGCATTCAAGGATTTCATCAGATATATGTGCCATTCTGTCTCCCTCAGACTTCAGGGTCCTCCTAAGAGACTCTGGCTGCTCCATGAGTTCATTGAACATCTTATACTTCATCTCGTATCCCCTTTAAACTTTTATATTTTCTGAGTATCCTGATGGCAAGCTCTGCAACTTCAACAGCATCCCGCCCGGTGAGTACGATCATTGGCTCCTTACCCCATGCCCCCCTGTGATATATGACGTCTGGAGGGGACTCTGAGTTCCTGAGGGCCTCCCCAACACCCCATGGTATGCTGCCTCCCTCAGTATCCCTCACACTGTCGGGTTCCCTGCTGCGGTCATAGGATGAGACCACCAGCCCCATATCCTCACATATACTGATTATACTCTCATCAAATTTAATATTAAGTGCACTTCTCCTCCCCGGGATGCTTTCATTAAGGGCTATTATAAAGCGGGCCATGTGCGACGAAGCCCCGTATTCCGGATCGCGGCAAGCGAAGGCCCTCCCCCTGAACTCCGTGATTCTCCCCGGGACCGCGACAACATCCTCTGGACCGTCTGGATTCCTCCGCGCCATTACAATATTTGACCTCACCTCGGGTATGAGGATTCCGAAGTCCTCTGCAGAGGAGATCATCTCAAGAGCCCTTCTAACATTTTCTATCTCCATGATCATCACTCAAGAGAATAATTTACAGTAAAATAATTATAGGTGGATCATTAATTTATAATTATAATCTTGAGGTGTTCACATGGAGAAGGTAAAGGAATTCAGGGGTATAAAGGAGCATCTCGGTGTATTCCGGGAGGCCGTTAAGGATGCCGAGAGAATAGGCTTTGCAGGTGTTCCGGGAGTATGCACACCCTTCGCCCAGCTATTCGCATACGCTGTCCGGGACAAGGAAAACATATTCATACCCAACACAGATTTCAGGAAGGCCAGGAAGCTCGAATTAACCGAATATGGGGTTGAACTCGGCGAGGTAAGCCCAGAAAAGGTGGATGTCCTTGTACTCCTCGGGGGCCTCTCAATGCCCGGTATAGGCTCAGACATCAAGGATGTTAAAAAACTGGTTGAAGATGCCCTGGAAGACGGAGGGGAGCTTATGGGGCTCTGCTACATGGACATGTTCGCCAGGGCTGGCTGGTACGAGCTCCTTGACTTTGACTGTGTCATCAATGCCGACATAGATGGTTATGTCCTGAGGGGCTGAGGGGTTTACTTGTGCAGTTCTCTGAAAGAAAATCACGGCAGACTCCCTGAAGTTGAATACACCCCCTTCAATGACCTGCGGGCCCTTGAAATGGAGAGGGGACGGCTCTACGAGACCATTGTCGTGAGCTGGGACGGTTCAATGGTGGGTAACGCAGCCCCCATAGGTGTGCTATGCACCGGTGACGATACCGTGACGCTCTACCTGTACCAGGGGACCCGTACCGTGGAGAATGTGCTGGAGAATGGGAGGTTCACCGTTAACGTGACCCTCGACCCCCTCATATTCACCGATGCAACACTGGGTGACCTTGATGAGGACATGTTCAGCCAGTACAGGGACTTCCTTCACCTGAGGGGTGCCGATGCATTCTTCACTGCAGAGGTTGTCTCTGTGAAGAAGCTGATGAAGAGGGACCGTTTCGGTGAGTCGGAGCTGCATGTTGTGAGGGCCCGTGCAGGTGATGTTATGATGGCTGAAAGCTTCAGGATGGTCCTCAACCGTGGCATATACGCTGTTATCGAGTCACTGATAGCCTATACACGAGCTGAATTTTCAGACCCCCTTGTCCTCAGGGAGAGGATCGCTGAGATGAACAGGGTTGCAAGGAAGGTCGGGGGTCCCAGGGAGAAGGAGGCTATGAAGCGGATAATCCGTGCCCTTGAATCAAAGATATCATGAGATTGCTGAATTTAAGCCACTAGAGACCTCTATTTAATTGAAGCGGCCTTGAATCAAAGATATCAGGGATTGCTGCCCATGAAAACCGGCAGCAACTAACCCCTATCAGTGCACGAGAACATCCACAAATTCAAATTTCTCAACATCAAAGAGACCCCTATCTCCTATCTTCAGCCTGGGTATGACGAGGAGTGAGAGGAAGGACATTGTCATGAAGGGTGCGCTGAGACGTGACCCGAGCTGTTCAGTGAAAGTGTTGAGGTTCTCAAATCCATCTGCAACCTCAAATGCGTCCCCATCTGACATCAGACCTGCCACCGGAAGCTGAAGGACCCTGTGATCATCCTCTGAGACCGCCACAAGGCCCCCTCCTGCTTTTTTAAGTATATCAATCGCACTCTTCATCGACTCAGGATCCACCCCCACCACAATCAGGTTGTGTGAGTCATGGGCAACTGTTGATGCTATTGCCCCCTCCTGGAGGCCGAATCCATGGACAAAACCACTGGAGATATTCCCCTTCCCGTATCTGTCAAGGACAGATACCCTGAGGATATCTGAGGACGTGTCGGCCTGCACGGTGCCTTCCTGAACTTCAAGGGTTGCAATTAACTCTTCAGTTATAAGCTGGCCGTCCAGTACGTCTATGACCCTCACGGTGGCCTCATCACCCTCAGCCCTGACATCCAATATCTCAACTGGAAAATCAGGCACTTCAAGCCTCCTCGGGGGTGCGCTGGTTCCACCAGGTCTCCTGATGAGGTATCTTCCCTCCTCTGCAACCGGCCTGCCATCTATGTAGACCCTCTTAACGTTGAAGTCCCTGAGGCTGTCAACCACCACGAAGTCGGCAGCCCATCCAGGCGCTATTGCCCCTGTGCTGAGGCCGTAGTGCTCTGCAGGGTTTATGGTGACCATCTGAACCGCGGTTACAGGGTCGATGCCGTAATCAACCGCCCTCCTGAGTATCCTGTCCATGTGCCCCTCCAGGAGGTCGGCGGGGTGGATGTCATCAGAGACAAGGAAGTCACACCCGACAGCGGCAAGGTCCCGGAGGTTCCTCGCGCTTGACCCCTCACGTGCCATTATCTTCATTCCAAGTCGCCTCTTCTCAAGGACCTCCTCGGGGCTCACACATTCATGGTCAGTGGATATCCCTGCAGCTATGTAGGTGCACAGTTCATCCCCTGAGAGGAGGGGGGCATGTCCATCAACCGGCATGTTAAGGTGCCTTGCAGCCTCTATCTTATCCATGACCTCCTCATCACCGGCTATGACACCTGGGAAGTTCATCATCTCGCCGAGGGCCACCACCGAATCCATTCTGAGTAGTTCCTCTATCTCCCTCGCTGTGATCTCTGCCCCGGCAGTTTCAAAGGGGGTTGCGGGTACACATGATGGTGCTGTGAAATAGAATTTCATTGGTGTCGCTGCAGCATCATCTATCATGAACCTCACACCATCCACGCCCATGACGTTTGCTATTTCATGGGGGTCCGATATGACTGCAACCGTACCATGAGGTATGGCTGCCGCTGCAAATGATGATGGTGTGAGCATTGAACTTTCAATGTGCAGGTGGGCGTCTATGAAGCCTGGGATAATTATATCAGAAAAGTTTCCGCTGATGCTTCGAACACAGCTCACCTTTCCGCCTGTCACCTCTACCTCAGCGGGGTAGATGTCGCCGGTGAAGACGTTGAGGATGTTCCCCCTTATCATTCAATCCCCCAGGCCGTTCATCTTTTTGATTTCGTGGAGGAGGATGGGGATGAATGCACCCACATCTGTAACCACGCTCACAGCCTGGGAGCTGCCCCTGTCAGAGAGCTTTGTAACGGTTGCAGGGTTTATATCCACACATATGGTTTTAACGCGTGAGGGGAGTATGTTGCCAGTTGCGATGGAGTGGAGCATGGTGGCTATCATTATGACCATGTCCAGGTCCTGCACGTATTTCCTCATCTCATTCTGGGCCTCCATCACATCGGTTATGACATCAGGGAGTGGTCCGTCATCCCTTATTGAACCGGCAAGCACAAAGGGCACATCATTCTTTACGCACTCATACATTATCCCTGAGGTGAGAACACCCTGCTCCACTGCGTTCCTTATTGAACCGGCGCGGTTTATCTCATTTATCGCGTTTATATGGTGCCTGTGACCCCGGCTCACTGCCTCCCCCCTCTCTATGTCAACTCCGAGGGAGGTTCCGTAAAGTGCGCATTCAATGTCATGGGTTGCCAGGGCGTTTCCTGCGAAGAGGACGTCTATAAACCCCAGACGTATCATCTCTGCAATGATGGGGGCTGAACCTGTGTGTACGATGGCTGGTCCGCCTACAAGGCCTATCCTGCCACCTCTCCTTTTTATCTCTGTTATTTCAGATGCGATCTTCTTTATTGTGGTCACGAGGGGCTTCTCACTTGACACCTCACTGCCCATGAATTCGAAGACGCCCTGCTTTCCCCTGGGTCTCTCAGGGGGGACAACCTTTATGCCCTCCCTTCCAACAACCACAAGGTCCCCCTTCTTTATCTCCCTGATGGGTTTGCACCGGGCTGTTCTGCTCTCCGGGTCAACCACTATCATGCAGTCCATCTCTATTCCCTCAACCTCCACCCATTCACCGCCATGGTAGATGAAGGTCTGATGGTTGGTGGTGGAGTAGAAGTCGTCCGGCAGAACCCTGTCCATGGGTGCCCTCTGGAGTTCAGCATCCTTTATCTCTGCTATAGATGCCCCTATCTCACCCAGTTCATCCAGTATCTGGTTAAGCAGTGAGGGTGTCTCCGCCTCAACGAGTATCCTTGCATGGCTTGGATCCGATTTTCTCTTACCTATATCGATTTCAAGTATCTGGAAGTCCCCGCCCATATCCATTATTATATCAAGGGCCCTGGGGAGTATTAGACTGTCAATTATATGACCCCTGAGCTCCACCTCTCTTGTATTCATGATAACACCACTTGAGACTGATCATTAAGTGGTTGGCCTCCAAGATATATAAAATCTGCTGGGGCCATTGCTGAAATAGGAGGGGGTTAACTGAACTCAAATGTGACACGTCAAATGTAAAAGGAACAGATGGGATTTAATGGATTCAGAGGAGTGTTAGAAGGTCGTAGATTATCTTGGCGGCGTTTACAGATGTTGGGTCAGCCATGCCGCCCGATGCGACCTCAACCACATCAAGGCCCACCACCTCCTTACCTGAAAGTGCTAGGACAAGTTCCTCCATGATGTGGGGTGTGAGGCCAGCAGGTGCCGGGTTACCCACAGATGGAGCATAGGCAGGGTCAAGGACATCCATGTCCACTGAAATGTAGACCGGGCCCCTGATACCATCTATGAGTTCAATGGCGCCTGCAGGGTCCCCCATGACCTCATGGGCCATGAGGAACCTGACACACTCCTCCCCTGCAAATTTCGCCTCCTCCTCTGATGCTGATCTAATCCCTATCTGTATTATATCAGCTCCAAGCTCATGGACCCTCCTCATGACGGTGGCGTGGGAGTACCTCTCCCCGGCGTAGGTATCTGCCAGGTCCATGTGGGCATCCAGGTGAACCACTGTCAGGGAATCATGTTCAGGCAGATTCTCGATCACCGGGAGGGTGACCGTGTGCTCCCCACCGATTATGAGGGGCTTCAGACCCATATCCAGGACTTCGGATACAGAATCCCCTATGAAACCTGCAGTTTTCATAAAGTTGCCCGGGGAAACCTCAATGTCTCCAAAATCGAAACTTTTAACCTCTACATTCTCTGAAAAACGCAGGTTGTATGCTTCGAAGCTGTATGATGCCTCCCTGACAGCCATTGGCCCGAAACGCGCCCCCGGTACATAGGTTGTCGTAGAATCAAAGGGGGCCCCCATTATTCCAAAGGAGAGTTCAGGAATCCTTTCATGGTCTGTGGTGGAAAAAGCAAATTTGAGGGGCTCATGGGTGTGGAGAAGCATTTCAGATGTCCTTCCAGAACTGTAAAAAGGAGACTTGTGGGGGGTTTACCCCTTGGTCCTCATGAGTTTCCTCTGGCCGAGGGCCTCGATGTACTCAACCTCAACACCCTCAACCAGCTGTTCACTCAGTTCATCAGGTATTGGTGTTTCAAAGGTCTCATATGTTTCAAGGTCCATTAACTGGACGTCTCCACCCATTATGGCAATGACCTGAGCTGTTCTCTTGTCTATTATAGGTATGTCCACCTTTGAATCGACTGGCTTAACGAAGCTCCTCTTCTGGTTGTCGAAGATCCCCACGGCCTCCACACGGGCCTTTGCTGATCCGTGTTTCCCCGGGGATGATGTTGAGATGTTGGTGATCTTTGATGCCTCTCCATCAATGATCACATACTTTCCAACCTTAAGCGTTTTAACTTCAACCACTTTCTTTGACATTAATCTTACCTCCTGTTAGAATGAGTGATATGGGACTTCAATGTATATCTATTAATTCAGTGGACATTATATAAAAACTTTATAGGAATTCAGTAAGCTGATTATGGTGATTGTAATGAAGGTTGCTATAACATCAGGTGCCGCAGAAGGACCCACAAAGCTCAATGCCTTTGACAACGCACTCCTGGAGGCTGGAATCGGAGACGTGAACCTTATAAAGGTTTCAAGTATACTCCCAAGGAACACGATGATAGTGGAGCTCCCGGAGCTTGAACCAGGATCAATGGTGAACTGTGTCCTCTCACACATGGTTTCAGAGAGAAGGGGTGACCTCATATCTGCTGCGGTAGCTGTGGCCACCTCCAGTGACTTCGGGTGTGTCGTTGAGAACTCCGGCATCAACAGGGACCCTGAGGATGTGAGGAGTGAAGCCGTCTCAATGGTCAGATACATGATGTCGGTGCGGGGCCTTGAAATAAAGGAATTAATAGTAGAAGAGACAAATCATGTTGTTGAGAAATGCGGTGCTGCTGTATCTGCCGTCGTATATCTTGATTGAAGTCAGAAGGGGGTTTCATGGAGGAATCTGATATTTACTACTGGAAGGGTGTTGCCGTGAGAATGGCTGAACAGGTTGAAAGGGCCGTATCTCCCCTTGTGGGGACGGAAGACGCAGGGGAGATAATCAAGATGGGAGCCGATGGCACACCCACCAAGCTTATAGACCTCGTTGCGGAGGATGAAGCAGTTGGTGTCCTTGAGAGTACGGGTAGACCTGTCACAATAATAAGTGAGGAGATAGGTGTCCTCCACATAAACAGGGAGGAGGATGAACCCGGGATAATCTTCGTTGTTGACCCCCTGGATGGTACAAGCAACGCCATAAGGAACATACCATTCTACGGGATATCGGTGGCTGTGGCAGAACGCCACCCCGACGGTGCAGCCCCCACCCTTAAAAACGTACTGATGGGCTTTGTTAAGAACTTCGCTACGGGGGACCTCTACTGGGCAATAAAGGGCCAGGGTGCCTTCCTCAATGAGAGGCCGATAAGGTCATCCTCACAGAGCTCCCTCGACAGGACATCCCTGGGGGCCTTCATATATGGCACGCGCTTCAGGAGGGTGGACAGCATCTGCAGGGTGATCCGGCGGATGCGTATACTGGGATCCGTGGCCCTTGAACTGGCCTACGTTGCAAGTGGTTCCTACGACGCCTTCATGGACCTCAGGGAGAATCTGAGGATAGTCGACATAGCAGCATCCAAGCTCATTGTAGAGGAGGCAGGCGGTGTGGTGACCAATGAGAGGGGTGGAGAAATAGACGGCCTTCTGAACGTTAAGGCAAGAACATCCCTTGTTGCCGCCGGAAACCTGGAGCTCCACGAGAAGATAATGCAGACCCTGGAGGTCATATGATGCGCATAGGGATAATAGCCCGTTTTGATGTTGCAGAGGCCGTTGAAATCGCTGAAAGGGTGGCCTCATTCCTCCTGAACAGAGGGGTTGAAATTACGGTTGACCTTAAGCTCACAGAGGAACTCCCCCGACTGCGGGAATACGGTGAGGACATAAGGAACATGGAGGCAGACATGATACTCACCATCGGCGGGGATGGGACGATACTCAGGACCCGGAGCCTTCTAGAGGATAAGGAGATACCGATACTCGGTATAAACATGGGGACAGTTGGTTTTTTAACTGAAGTTGACCCTGAAAATGTATTCTCAGCCCTTGAAGCTGTCCTCAGGGGCGAATACTCCGTTGAGAAGAGGACCCTCCTGAGTGTCTACCACAATGGTGAGCTGCCCTCAGCCCTCAACGAGGTCGTGCTCATGACACGCAGGCCAGCAAAGATGCTTCATATAGAGATATCTGTTGATGATGAGGTGGTTGAGGAGCTACGGGCCGACGGGATAATCATAGCAACGCCAAGCGGCTCAACAGCGTACTCGATGTCAGCAGGGGGTCCCATTGTTGACCCCAGAGTTGAAGCATTCCTCATAGTGCCGATATGTCCCTTCAAACTCAGCGCAAGACCCCTGGTAGTTTCAAACAAGAGCATGATCCGGGTTAAACTCCTCAGGAAGGGTAAAAAGGCCATCGCCGTTATCGACGGTCAGTATGAGGAGGAGATCAATCACATGGATGAGGTCATATTCAGGAAGTCAGAACGAAAGGCCCAGTTCGTGAGGCTCAGCAAGGACTTCTACAGGAAGGTCCGTGAAAAACTCATAGAGGGTGGAATAGACTCTATAAAGGGTTAAAGGTTGTGTCCATGGAACTTAACATTTCAAGACCCCTGGTGGCTGACCTCACACATGGTGGTGTTATCATCGCCCTGGAGATGAGGAAATACTTCCCCGATGTCATGGCCTGGGATTTTTACGGTACACTCGGTGATGATGACCGTAAAATGCTCACTGAAAAAGGGGTTGATATTGTTAAAGGACCGGTCAATGGCTCCACAGTAATAGCACCGGTCCACTGCCCCGTCAGATCAGATTTAACCCACCATGAGATAACAGGCTGGCTCCTCACTTCCTGGAGGATGGAGATGGGGGTGCCGGTGGTGGAGGTGACCGGTGTCAAGGGAAAAACCAGCACGGTATGGATACTCAGGAGTATCATGGGAGACCTTCAACCCCTGGTCCTCAGCAGTCTGGGGTCCTGGGCCGGTGATGAACTCCTGCGCCGGGATATAAGCATAGCACCTGCCAGCATAATTGAGACCGTGAACCTTGCAGAGCACCATGATTACGGTGCAGCCATCTTCGAGGTCTCCCTGGGTGGGACCGGCCTGGCGGATGTGGGGGTCCTGACAAACATAGTCGAGGACTACGGGATAAGGAGGGGCACCTCAAGGGCCAGCAGGGCCAAGGAGCAGATATTCAGAAGCAGACTGGTCTGCTGCGAATACGGGGCATTCAGGAGGTACTACAGCAGATTCCAGGAGAGGACAAACACCTTCTCAGTGAGGGACACTGAGGCCACACTCCACGTGGAGGAGGTGAGCTACGGCCTTGAGTCAACAGAGGCCACAATCCATGCCACCGGCCTTAAAACCCTTGCCGGGGACCATGTAGATGTAGAATTCCGGATTGAAACCTTTGCACCGGCCGAACACCAGCTCTCCAATGTCCTTGCAGCTGCAAGCGCCGCCCTGACCCTCGGGTTTGATGTTGAGGATGTTCAGAGGGGTGTTAAAGATTACCAGGGAATTCCAGGAAGAACCTCCATGAGACAGGTTAGGGGTACCACGATAATAGAGGAGATAAACCCTGGGCTCAACGTGCGGGCCATAGAGTACACCCTGAAAATGGCCATGGAACTTCCAGATCCCATCATCATACTCGGGGGAAGGTACGGGGTTACCTGTGAGGAGATAGATGAGGCCCGGCTTTCGGAGATACTCAGCAATTATGACCTCAGGTTCATATTCACCGATGAACTGGGGTACAGTATCATGAGGAGATCCTGTGTGGATGGCATCTACTTTAAAAACCCGGAGGATGCCCTCAGGGTGGGGCTAAATCATCGTACAGTGGTTCTAATTTACCGGTCAGAGTATGGTGACCTCACAAAAAGGTAAAAAACTGATGGTAGTCATAAGTACATTATTTTTAATAAACTGGAGTTTTTGAAAAGTTATATAATATGATACAATAAATTTCTCAAGTGATTAATGTTTGCTGGAGATGATTCATTGATAGCTGGAACAAGGGGGAGTCGCCTGGCGCTGGTCCAGACGAACCATGTCATCGAGATGCTCAGTGAATTCTGCGAAGAGAAAATCGAGAAGAGGATCATAAAGACGAAGGGCGACAGGATAATGGATTCCCAGCTCTACAGCATGGACTCAAGGGGTCTATTCACAAGGGAACTCGACATGGCAGTCCTGAATGAGGAGGTGGACCTGGCAGTCCATAGCCTGAAGGACGTCCCCAGCGACCTGGACCCTGATCTTACCATCGCAGCCGTGCCCCGGAGGGAATCACCTTCAGAGGTCCTGGTATCCCGCCTTGACTGGGAAGATCTCCCCCCTGGTTCCAAACTTGGAACCAGCAGTCTACGGAGGGAAGCATTCTGCAACCATCACCAAAAAAATTTTAAGATGGAGCCCCTAAGAGGAAACATAGATACAAGGATAAGGAAGGTTATGGATGGCGAGGTCCATGCAACCATAATGGCCGAGGCAGGGTTAAAACGTCTCGGACTTGAGGAGCACATTAAAAGAAGGTTCCCTCTGGAATACTTCACACCTGCCGCCGGTCAGGGAGCCCTCGCAGTTATAACCAGGGCTGACAGTGAATTGATAAGCTCCATTGGAAGAATAACCCACCATCCATCCCTGCAGGAGGTCACCGCTGAGAAGACTCTCCTCAGGGAGCTCGGTGCAGGTTGCCAGTGTCCCCTGGGTGTCATAGGAAGGGCCACTGGAAACCAGCTAACCCTCTACGCTGTTCTTCTAACCAGAGAAGGTGAGATGCTCAGAAAGGTAACCATTAGGGGTCCTCTTGCTGAAGCAGAGGATATAGGTAAAAAAGCTGCCAAAGAAATGGAGGATTATATTTGAGACAGATAAATGTGGGTGTAATCGGCGTTGGAGCCATGGGTTACAACCATGCCAGAGTTTACTACAGACTTAAAAATGCAAATCTTGTGGCTGTATCAGACATCATGAAGGGAACACTTCAGAAGGTCGCCAACAAGTATGACACCGTTGGATACGTGGACTATGAGAACCTGCTGGAGATACCTGAGATAGAGGTTGTCAGTGTCTGCGTGCCAACCACCCACCATTACAGTGTGGTCATGGATGCCCTTGAACACGATAAACACGTCCTCGTTGAGAAGCCCATCGCATTCACCCTTGAAGAGGCAGAGGAGATGGTGAAGACGGCGCGCAAAAGGGGGCTGAAGCTGGGCACGGGTCATGTTGAAAGGTTCAACCCCGCCGTTCAGAAGGCCAAGGAACTCATTGAGAATGATGTGATAGGTGACGTGGTATCTGCATCAGCAAAGAGGGTGGGGCCATTCCCTCCCAGGATAAAGGACGTTGGAGTCACCATCGACCTCGCCATACACGACCTCGATGTGATGCACTACCTCTTCAGCGAACCGGTTTCAGAGGTCTACGCTGTTATGGGAAGCATACTCGAGAAGTGTGAGTACGAGGACCATGCCGAGATAATGACCAAGTTCAAAAGTGGAATCACCGGGATACTCGAGGTTAACTGGCTCACACCCTACAAGAGAAGAAAGCTGGCCATCACAGGTACAGATGGAATAATCAACGTTGACTACATAGACCAGAGGCTGGATGTCTATGGTAAATTCGCCCAGGACGTGGATATAAAACATGAGGAACCCCTGAAGAATGAGATCAAATCATTCCTCATGTCTGTTATAAATGATGAGGAGCCTGAAATAACAGGTGAGGATGGTATATACGCCCTCAGGACTGTGCTTGCAGCCATGAAGTCTGCGAGGGAGCACAGGCCCGTGAAGGTTAATGGTGATATTTGAGGTGCTTGTATGGAAAATGAACTTATAAGGAAGGCCCGGGAACTCAGGAGCAGGGGATTTACAACAGGGGAAATTGCAGATGAACTTAACGTGTCTAAGGACACTGCAAGATGGCTTACACTTCAAACCACAACCTCTGTTTCCAGGAAGGAGGCCCCCGTGGATTTTGCAATCAACTGGGAGAGCCTGGGGGGCAGTTCATCCCGCATGAGGTATGTTTCAGCCGCCATGGCAGACATGGCCCTCAAGTATGGTGTTGCAGATGTTGTTCTTGGCATCGCCATAAGCGGTGTTCCCTTTGCAACGCTGATGGCCGATGTTATGGGTGCTGAAACTGGACTGGAGACATCACTTGCAGTTTTCCACCCTGTAAAGCACAGAAAGGATGAGGGTGCAGAGGGAGCCATAAGCAGTAACTTTGCAAAGGTGAAGGGTAAGAGGGTTGTTGTTGTTGATGATGTAATAACAAGTGGCCGAACCATAGCTGAGGTGGTTGAGGTCCTCAAGAATCAGGGGGCAAAGCCCATAGCCGTCACGGTCCTCATAGACAAGAAGGGCATATCAGAGGTTGACGGTGTGCCGGTTGAGTCGCTCATAAGGGTGAGCAGGCTCGGCTGAGGAGTTCACACCAACACACTAATCACACACAAATCCTCTGCATATTCAATTTTGGACATTAAAAAGGTGGCTGAAGGGAATAAACGTCTCATCAACGATTTTTTTCTTATTTAAGCTCAATGTTTCATGCCCAGTTGAGACCACCTTTTTATCCGCCTGATCACTGCCCCTTCAGAACAGTAGGGCCATGCACTGAAAAATTAATCATCATTTCCCCTTTGAACTGGAATATTTTTCTCTAAATTATATTGATAGCGGTAAGTTTTCATGGCCACATAGTTAATACTATGTTAGGCCATCTATATGAAAGCGGATTTCTAAAAAAGGCGGCATTTTTAAGGAAACTCTTTTTTGCCCTGAAAAACTTTTTAATCCACGGGGGTTTTCTCCCGGCACTATGGGGACCATCACTCCTTGTGACATCATCGGTTCTCCTTGGAAGCCACTGCAGCTCCCTAACTTGCGGGTTATCCTTCGTGCTGCCCCTTACAGTCTACACCTATGATTACCTTGCTGACCTCGATGTGGACTCTCTAACGAATGCTGATAGATCAGAATTCAACCGTCGATGGGGTAAATGGTTACTGGCAGCCTATGCAGGAGCCCTTCTGGCGCTGCTACTGATCTGCATGAATCCACTGATCATGTCCTAACAGCTGCACTGTTCATTACAGGGATCATGTACGCAGGATTCTTCAAGGGACTCACAAGGTACCTGGCAGGGTTCAAGAACATCTACCTCGGACTTATATGGAGCTCATGGACAACCATACCGGCAATGTTTGGCGGATCCAACCCTGCGCAGACCCTGGTGTTCATCTTCATATTCCTCAAGGTGTATGTGAACACAGCCTTCAGCGACTACAAGGACGTTGAATCAGACTCCGCCGCTGGACTCAAAACCCTCCCGGTGGTCTTCGGTGAGAAAAGCCTGATGATCCTGCAGCTCATCAATGGGGTGGGTGCAGCCATGCTCAGCCTTGGGGTGCTCACAGGGCTCATCCCATGCATAGGTGCGGTTGCGGTGATTCTCTCACTGTACACCGCCCTTTACCTGCACCTGAAACCGGTCATGGACATAAAAACAGCGACCATCATAGCTGACCTTGAGGGACCCCTTCACCTCCTGCTTGCACTGGGGGTCACCGGGTGACAGTGGATACCACAGCAGATGAAAAAGAATATGAGGACCTCAAAGGTCGTCATGTAACAGTGGGTCATTGAATAGAAGGGCTATGCAGAAAAAAGGGGATCACTCAGTGGGTAATAAATCACAGAAATGTTCAGAATCAGGGGCGGTACCTCAGTATCGCCCCTATGCCTCCAAAGGCCCGCAGAAGCTGCATTCCCTCCTCGGTCTCGGTTGATATGATTTCAACCCCAGTTCCGACCTCCTCGGCCATCTCAACGAGGTCGTCGATCATGTCCCTCTTATCTGAGAGTCTCATCTGATCGTTGCAGCTGGGACAGGTTTCAGTATCAGAAAGGTCCCTGCCCGTCTTCTCCATAGTGTGTCCGCAGGATGCACACTCGTAGGTCCCCCTCTGGTACTTAAGGTCCTCTGACAGAAGAAGAACCTCAACTGCACCCATCTGGAGGTGCTGTCGAACCTCCCTTTCACCGTAGGATGCGAGTCCATCCTCATTTATGAGTTCCCTGAGGAATCTCTGGACAAGTTTCTTCTCCCTCATAACATCTATTTCACTTAAAACATCCATTGACTTATCTATGACCTCCCTTATACCGAATTCACCTGTGTAGGATGTGTCCACAGTCGTTATGACCTTCTTCTTCAGTTCATGGTGAAGGTAGTCGCCGTTGAGGAACTCCTCCTTTGTGTGGCCTGGGCCCCCGAGGATTATGCCCTTGAGGTCTTCTATCTGGAGGAAGGCCTCATTCATGTGTTCCCCTATCCTCTTGAGGAACTCATGGGCTGCAAGGTCTATGAGCCTGTCGAACCTCCTCTGGGACTGTCCACCAGCCTTGTGTTTACCTGGAACCCCACTGGTGAGTGTCTTGAGTATGTCTATCCTCTTACCCTTCAGGGTTGCAATGGTGGCCTCCTTCCTGTCAAGGACAGCGAGGCCATAGGTTTCCTTCTCCTCAAGCATCTCCCTCAGTGGTTCAAGGTAGAACTCCGAGTTACAGTGGTATATGTATGTCTTGATGGGCTCCGGTGGCTCGAATACGTAGGTCTCCATCTTCTCTGTACCCGGGCCTCCCCTGGGAACCATGCCGACGAACATGACCAGTCCCTTCTCCGGGGGTTTCGGGAATAGTTTGAGTCTCTGCATTATCACCTCAATGGCTGACTGGACGTTCTTCTTCGTCTGTTTGCTCTTTATGTTGGCACTCTGGCTCAGTTCCTCCCTCATATGCTTTGCAACATCACTTATCTGCCGGTCCGGGGGTATGTATACGGATACGAGTTCCGTCCCCCTGCCCCTCTTGTCCGAGAGTTCCTGGAGGGTCCTCTTGAATTCGAAAAGCTCCTTGGATGATGGTTCGCTCACTATGAATCACTCCTCATGAAAATGATAAAATAAACTGTAAATGTATATGGGGCGGGGTGATTATAAAGTTTACTGGATGGTGGGAGAAAAATGTATAAATGGATTCCGCCATAACTCGAAAGGAAGAGTCAACTGATTTTATGGTGGACCGTTATGAGAATCGTGATTACCATTGGAGGATCAATCATCATAAGTGAATTCTCCCATGAGATGTTCAGGGCCTATGCTGACATCCTGAATTCACTGAGGGATGAACATGAACTATTTGTGGTTGTGGGGGGAGGAAGACCCGCCCGCGACTACATAGGGGTTGCCAGGGAACTGGGAGCCAGGGAGGCCCAGTGCGATGATATAGGTATTGATGTGACCCGCCTGAATGCCAGGCTCCTTATAACCGCCCTGGGTGATAGCGCCTATCCGGGGGTTCCAGAGAACTTCAGGGAGGCCCTCGAGGTTGCTGCGACCGGGAGGATAGTCGTAATGGGTGGTACCGAACCAGCCCACAGCACAGATGCTGTCGGCGCAATACTTGCCGAGACCGTTGGGGCTGACCTCATGATAAACCTCACCTCCGTGGATGGATTCTATGACAGGGATCCGAAAAGGTACCCTGACGCCAGGTTCTACCCTGAGATCACCGCCAGTGAGATGCTTGAACACCTCCGGGGCTCTGACGTGAGGGCGGGTACCTATGAGTTCTTTGACCACACAGCCCTTCATATGATAAGGAGGTCCGGTATAAGGACCCTGATAGTGAACGGTACAGACCCTGAAAATCTCCGGAAAGCCATTGATGGTAATATAGGCACCACGGTTATCCCTGAATGAACCGATAAATTAATGATATCTGTAATCAAAATTTAATGGAGGTAATAGTTATGGTTGAACCACACAAACACTGCCCTGTATGCAGCACCCCGATACCAATGGATGAGGTAACCTGTTCAGAGAGGTGTCAGGATATCCTCTCAAAAAACCAGCAGAGGGTCAGAAGGACACGTATGATATTCTACCTGGTATTCGCCCTCTTCATTGTGGTGTGGGTTGTACTTTCAATTAGAGGTTGAACCTTTTATGGGGATCTGAGTACAGCCACCCCATAAACTATGAGGATCACTCCCACAGCCAGCCCCACAAACACCGGGTTGAATGAGAGTGCAGCCATGAGAATGTATATGACCCCAAAAATGGCGCTCATTATACCCGCATTTCTTTTAAGGTAACTCTGGGAGCCGGCTGAGAGGATCAGCATGGCAGCCACCAGAAGAAGGATCCCTGTAACGTAAAGCCAGGCCCCTGCAAGTTCATTTATAAGGAAGACCCTGAAGGCCAGCATGAGGCCAACTGCCAGGGTTATAACTGCAAAGACCATCCAGAGCACACCCACCTCCATGTACCTTCGCCCCCTGACGGCATTTGCAAGCATCCAGACCCCGAGGGCAGAAAGCACAAGACCCGTCAGTATGCTTATGGCCGTCACACCGGAAACAGGTGATACCAGAAATACAATACCTAGAATAACCGAAAGGAGACCCATCCATTTTTTCAGCATCATCTCACCGTTCTGTAATATGTTCATCTGATTTTATATATTTTGTTAATCCCTGCATTCTCTGGACATGCCATTAGAAACACCATAGAAGCATCCTCAACCATATCTACGCATTATCCTTTGTTAATCCCTGCATTCTCTGGACATGCCATTAGAAACACCATAGAAGCATCCTCAACCATATCTACGCATTATCCTGAACGTGAAAACAAATCATGGAAGCATCCTCAAACCTGTAAACAGTAATAGGATTACGAAGATGTACCTTATGTACCTCACATCAACCCTGTGGGCGATTAGAGCCCCCAGCCGTGAGGACGGGACACTCATAACAATCACAAGCAGGAACTGAAGGAGGTTAACATAACCGACAGTGAAGGGGCCCCCTGGTCCTGTGAGGAGGTATGAGATGGTCCCTGATGCAGCCGTGAATGCAATTACCAGGGATGATGTACCAACGGCCTCAAGGACATCGAAGCCCGCGACCATCACAAGGAGCGGTACAAGGACAACACCACCACCGATACCCAGGAGGCCTGAGAGGAAACCCGTGAGGAATCCGAGTGGGGCTGCTGCATTCCTCTTAACCCCTGAAGGCGAAATTCTGGATGATAGGAGGAGTTGCAGTGAAACAAGGATGAGTAAAGCACCGAATAATGTTTTGAGGAGCTCTGCAGGTGAGGCTGATGCTGTGAAAACCCCTGCCACGCTACCGCATGCGCCGAGAACACCCATGGTGATTCCAGTCCCTGAATCGACACAGTTCCTCCGGTAATGGGAGTGGGCTCCGCTGAGGGCCGTTGGAAGGATGATGGCAAGGCTAGTCCCGAAGGCCGTCCTTATGGCGATATCTGGTGGTGTGCCCCCAGCCTCCATGAGAAAGAATAGCACCGGAGCTATTATGAAGCCGCCGCCAACTCCGAGAAGGCCCGTTGCAAGTCCAGCCAGAAGTCCCGTGAGTAAAAGTGCCAGCACATAAATTAATGGATCCATATTCAACCCCGTTAGCTGCCTGACCACGATAATTTATAAGTGGAGAGTTTCATATTTCATGCTGTTAGTTATTAAATTTCTTCTGGGTGAATAACTTTGAGATCAGAGAGGTTCATGGTAGCCGGCATAATCTTCATTGGAGTGGCGGTCACACTCCTCCTGACAGACCTTCTGGATCACATCATAACACCCTTCACACACGTGTTCCTCATGGGCTCCTCAGAGGGCAAGGACGTGATATTCTTCACCGTAATGGGGACCATGTTCCTCCTGGCACCCCTCTTCAGGGAGGATGGGCTGGTGGGGAGATCTTCACGCCTTGATAAGAACAGCTACCTCCACATCGCAGCCCTCCTTGCATTCATCACATACATCACAGGGATTGCAGTAGAGATCCTGATACGCCTCGGGATGGGTGTATCGCCCTTCACCACCTTCATATCAATGGATCCCCCGGCATCAACAAGCATCACCCACTCACACGTCTTCAAGGCCAGTCTGAGTCCCCTGACGGGTCTCATTGTCCCTGCATCATCAGGAATCCATACCGGTTCTTCGCTGGCAGGTTACATCCCCTTTTTGCTGCCTGTGACCCTCACGGTGATCCCTGTAATCTATCTGATGGGACTCCTTTCAACAGGGGATCGGAGGGACTTCCACGTTGCAATAGTGATATTCGCAACCGCCACAACCATAATAGGGATAATCGATGGGGGACTGTTCTCTACCCCTGCCCTTGTGGGTCTATCCGGGATACTCGGCATGGGTGCCCTGAGGGTCCCCTTCAGTCCGGGCAACCTTAAAGTCCCCACCCTCATAATAGCTGGGCTCATAGCCGTGCGCATACTCCTGGGGATCCTCGGATCAGTCCCGGAATACTATGAGGTCACTGTACTCGAGCCATCAGGTAACCTCGAGTTCGATGGACTTCATGTACTCTCAGAAGATAAGAAGGGTGATAGAATCATCTTAAAGCTCTCATCAGATCAGAACGAGATGGAACTCCTGAATAAACTCACAGCTCGCCTTGATGGAAGATGCCATGGTTTCTTCATGACATGGAACTTCTTTTCATTCTTCTAGGGAGGATCAGGAATGAAGCTCAGCATAATCATACCAGCATACAACGAGGAGGAATATCTTCCAGGACTGCTTGAAAGCATAAAGAATCAGGACTTTGATGATTATGAGGTTATAGTCGCAGATGCAGACTCAGATGATAATACGAGGAAGATAGCAGAAGAATACGGTTGCAGGATTGTTAATGGAGGTATGCCTGCGGTGGGAAGAAACAGGGGAGCTGCCGCTGCCAGGGGCGAATTGCTGCTGTTTCTGGACGCCGACCTTGTCCTCACCGACGGGTACCTCAGGGATGCTGTTGAGGAGTTTGAATCAGAGGACCTTGGAATTGCAATAACCCAGATGATACCCATCTCAACCAGGCGACGCGATAAGATACTTCATGAATTTGCCAACAGATTCATGATACTGGTTGAATCCATAAAACCCCATGGAGCCGGATGCTATGGCATACTGACACGCAGGGACCTCCATGAGAAGGTGGGTGGCTTCGATGAATCCCTGGACTTTGGGGAGGACACAGACTACATTGAAAGGATAGGGAAGATAAGCAAGTTCAAGGTCCTCAGGAAACCCAGGGTCCTGGTATCCATAAGGAGACTGGAAAAGGAGGGACTTAAGAACCTTGCATTCAAGTACACCAGGAGCACCATCTATGACTTCATGGGCAGGAGGGTCAGTGCAGGTGACCTTGGCTATGAATTCGGTCACTCCCGGAGGAAGAGGAGGGTCCTCTATTCTGTCTGCGGTGAGGGCATGGGTCATGCAATACGCAGTGGTGTGATCCTCGATAAACTCACAGAGGACCATGAAGTCCTCATATTTGCAAGTGACCGCGCCTATAAGTATCTGAGCAGTAAATTCGATAACGTCCATGAGATATACGGGTTCAACACTGTCTACGAGGATAACAGTGTAAACGACGTTAAAACCTTCCTGAGGGCCATGAAGACCTTCCCAAGGGACCTCAAGGAGAACCTGAGACTCCTCTACAGGATCGCGAGGGACTTCAAGCCGGATGTGGTGGTCTCTGACTTTGAGTTCTATGCCAGTGTTGTGAGTAACATGCTCCGGATCCCCCTCATAAGCATCGATAACATGCACGTTATAACCCA
>Ga0116168_1000695_pt1 | contig 31137 bp, 36 predicted proteins | sample AD_UKC129_MetaG_FD_89795 | JGI IMG/M metagenome (GOLD analysis project Ga0116168, IMG submission 89795) | Active sludge microbial communities of municipal wastewater-treating anaerobic digesters from Canada - AD_UKC129_MetaG | ecosystem: Engineered > Bioreactor > Anaerobic > Digestate | place...
CCAGAGAATATAATGGTAGTGGATGAAGACAAGTGCGTCTACTGTGGAGCATGCAACAACATATGCCCAGCCAAGGCCATACTATCCGAAAGAGAATTCAGCCTCTCCAAATAAAAGGAGGATAATATTATGAAAAACCTGTTAAGGATACTATTAGAAGGCGCCTACACCAACATCAAGAGAATATTCTTCGCCGCTGACAGAGTCACAGACATGGAACTCAGAAAGAAAATACTCACCGGAAAAGTTGAACCAACACCCAAAGTAGCTGAAATCCCATGTATTGGCTGTGGAGGATGTGCAAATGCCTGCCCCACAGGAGCCGTCCAAATGAAAGACCTTGAAAAACCGATCGAGATAGTCGAAGGCCTCATCAAAAAGCAAATACCAGTACTAGATTCTGAAAAGTGCGTCTACTGTTACTATTGTCATGATTTCTGCCCATTATATGCACTATTCGGAGAACCTGGGACAATACACCCAAATGATGTGGGCATCGTAGAATTTGATGTTAAAGAAGTCATCGAAAAACCCGTCAAAATACCCGACGAGAAACTGAAGTTCATAACCCAATTCTTATCAGATAAAAGCATCCTAGAACGTGAAAAAACTTCAAGAGAGTGAGGGGGAGTTTAATTGGGAATCAGATCATATGCAAGGGCCAGAGCCATCCACGCAATGCTAGTATATACAGGTGGCTGCAATGGATGCGACATAGAAATCGTGAACGCAGTATTCTCCCCAAAATATGACGCGGAACAGTACAAGATATTCCTGACATGGAATCCCAGGGAAGCAGATGTGCTCATAGTAACCGGACCAGTGACCAAACAAAACGAAAAACCACTAAAGGAGATTTATAAGGCAATACCCGAGCCAAAACTTGTCATAGCAGCGGGTGCATGCGCTCTCATGGGTGGCGTCTATAAAAACATCCACGGTGACATACCATCAGAAGAAATCGCCGGACCAGTGGAAAAAATAATACCAGTAGATGCTAAGGTTCCAGGATGCGCAGTGAGGCCAGAGGATGTATTATCTGGTGTCGTGTCCATACTACCGAAACTCCTAGAAGCCAAATAATCTTAAGGGGTGACAAAATTTGGATAGAAATGTTATAGAAACTGAGATCACCATGGGAACAGTCCATTCAGCTGCCATAGAACCATACCGTGCCAGACTCTTCGTGGAAGATGAGATAGTTAAAGACGCTGAGATAACAGTAGGCGTCAATCATAGGGGAGTGGAGCGTATAATGGAAGGACTCCCAGTAGAGAAGGCCAACAGTCTCACAGAGAAAATATGTGGGATATGTTCTGGTGTGCACTTATGGAATTCAGTCCTAGTCGCGGAAAAAGGATTAGAGATCGAAATACCCGAAAGGGCCAGTTATATACGGATAATAGTAGCCGAACTTGAAAGAATACACAGCCACCTCCTATACCTGGCCCACGGTAACGAGGTCCTAGGACATGAAACATTCTCCATGAGACTATTCTATATAAGGGAGACAGTGATGGAACTTCTAAGGATGATAGGAGGCAACAGGGTCCAATATGGTGTCCCAATCATCGGGGGGGTAAGACCAAGGGCAGAATTAGATGAGATGAAAACCCAGAAAATAAGAGAAGGCATAGATTACATAAGAGAAAAGGTGAAAGAGTTCGCAGATCGTTTCACCTCAGATCCAATGATAATGTCACGCATAACCGGCATCTGCCCGCTCAGCAGAAAGGACGCCCTCAGACTAGCGGTAACAGGGCCGACATTAAGGGCTACGGGGGTGGAATTCGACTTGCGCAGGGAAATGGAATGCTACGACCCCTTTGAATTTGATATTATCACACAGGATGATGGTGATGTGAAATCCAATCTCCTAGTCAGGGTCTTCGAAATCTTCGAATCCGTGAAGATAATAAGACAGGCCCTAGATAATCTCCCAGAGGGGGCTGTCGTGGATAGGAGCTGGGAAATGCAAGACACTGATATAACAAAAAGTTATGTTGAAGCCCCACGGGGCACATTATACCATTCCTACGCCCTCGAAGATGGTAGGGTTAGGAATGTTGTGATCAGAACACCTTCAATGGCTAATATAGGTGCCATGCAACATGCCCTTATAGGTCATCATATAACAGACGCTCAACTTGGGATAGTGCAATGCGATCCTTGCTTCACTTGTACAGATCGTGCAATAGAAATAGTCAAAATTTAAAAAGGGTGATCATAATGGAACATATTTTAGGTGCCATTGGGACCATCATCATCGGATTCATAGTCAGCCTCTGGCTCCCCGGCCTTGAAAGGAAACTGATACATGCACGGATCCAGCAGAGAATAGGCCCACCCATCTCAAGTCCGGGTATAATGGCACCCCTAAAATTCTTCTTTAAACAGACCATAAAACCATATTCACCATTGCCAAGATTATACAATTCACTACCACTTATCGGATTATTATCCGTATTTTTTATCTTACTCTTCACACTCCCCGAAGCTTACCATCTAGGGGCTCTTGCAAGTATAGTTGCAATTGTAGGCTTCTTGAAGATAGAAGAAGTTATATATGTTTTCATGGGCTCCCTTTCAAAGTCTGTCATGTCCCTTAGGATGCCATTCCCAGACCTCGCCAAGGGTGCTAAGCACCCTAATGTGCAAAGAAGCTTCCTAGAGGATATAAGTGCCATGAGAGCATTCAGATTAATAGCATTCGGGTCATTCCCATTATATATCGCATTATTCATCCCAGCAGTCATCTCCAGGAGCATATTCCTCGGGGATATAGTGGCCTATCAACAGATAAATGGTCCGATACTCTTTTCAGTAGCTGGTGTAATAGGAGCCATAGTATTCTTTATAGGATACATTATACTCCTTAATGAGTATCCCTTTGTCATCATAAAGGCGAAGGCGGATGTCATCGAGGGCCCATACATGGAATATGCTGCCAAGTGGCGTGCACTAATCTATATAATGAGGGGTTTTCTCATGTTCACACTCGCCATACTATTCTCAGTATTGTTCCTGGGCATGCCACCAACCATATTCACATGGGGCATACTTGTTAATATCCTCGTGGCGGTTTTATTCCCCATGCTAATGGCCTCTTTCAGCGCCTTCGCCCCAATCTTCACATTTAAACAATTTTATCCTGTGACTTTCGGGGCGACGATACTTGGGGTTGTGGCGCTCCTGGCAGCATTCATATAATAGGGGGTTGAGTATAGATGAAGATGGTTATAAGACCTCACCATATTATAAGCCTTGGAGGATACATAGTAGAATGGGATTTCCCATACCGGAACCTTATAGTTGTGAATCCAACTGATGAGCACATAAAAATAGAGGTACCAGTCTTTGATGAGGATTGGATTGAAGAGCACAGGAAACTTGGACTTAGAATAACCCCCGTAGGGTATGAGGATAATTACCTCAGCCTCTGGAAGAGGGAGAAATCCAAATTAGAATAGGATATTATGGTTGTAACTGCTATCAGTATAAAAACGGTTGAAAGGCCAGGAGTTCTCAGTGAGATAACTGAGAGGATAGCCCGGAAGGGTATAAATATAAGCTATGCTTACCTTTACGTGGAAGAGGATAAAGTAGGATCCATATACTTGGAATTGGAGGATGTTGAGGATCTAGAGGGGCTTATAGATGATTTGAGGTCCGTTGAAAGCGTCTTAGATGTTGATGTTCACAGGCCCCTTGAGGATATTTATGGAAAGCGTATAATAATCATTGGGGGTGGGGCGCAGGTTTCACAGGTTGCCATGGGTGCTATAAGCGAGGCTGACAGGCACAATATAAGGGGTGAGAGGATAAGCGTCGACACAATACCACTCGTTGGAGAGAAAGAACTTGCAGAGGCCGTGTTGGCTGTTGGACGTCTACCAAGGGTTGGAGCACTTGTCCTTGCAGGTTCACTTATGGGTGGTGAAATAAGCAAGGCTGTGGAGAAAATAAAAAAAGAGCAGAATATTATTGTGATAAGTCTTAACATGCCTGGTAGTGTCGCTAAAAAAGCGGATCTTGTAGTTACTGATCCCATACAAGCAGGTGTTATGGCTGTTATGGCCGTAGCTGACACAGCCATATTTGATATAAGGAAGGTGAGGGGTAAGCGGTTTTAGCTCATCTCTATGGCTCTTATAAGCCTACTTGCGGTGTTTTTTATCTCAGGATCCTTTATGTCTTTGCTTTCCCTTATCCGGAGGGCGAGTTCCAGTACTCTGGGGACGTCTGATGGTTTTATCCTCTCAGCCATTTCAAGGTAACTTTCTTCTTTTTCTTCTAATTTCACCTTCTTTTTTTCCATTAACTCTAATAGGACTTTACATGTGTTTAGGATATCGGGATCCTCTATATTTTCACATTTTTTTAGAAGTTCTTCTTTCATTTTCAACCACCACATTATATTTATTTCTTTATATATATTTGTCTTTTTATAAAGATCTTATAGGTTTTCTGGGCAAATGTTATTGTAGTTGCATTTTTCGCATCTTCGAGGGTTTAGATTCTTTGTTGGTGTATTTTCCCCCATTAGCACCCCCTTTATTTCTTCTATGATGGTGAGGAGGTCTTCTCTGAGGGTCTGGTCGATGATAACAGGTCTTCTTTCGCCCACGGGAATGTAGTCCACGAATCCTAGGAGAACTTCGCTTTTAAACTCTTTTTCTATTAATAGTGCGTATGCGGCTACTTCGAGGGCGTCTGAATCCCAAACACCCCTATATGGTGGCAGTGCCACTTTAATCTTAATTGGATAATATTTTCCCCTGATGATTTCAATCCTGTGAACATTCCCAGAAAGTTCTAGACTATCATCATGGATCCTATAATTATTTAGGCTAGGATTTATTATGAATTCTTTAAGTTCCCATCCATCTTTCCCGGTCGCGTCCATGAACCTTTTAATTTTGATTGACTCCAACTCAGCCTCCATTTCAAGGATCTTTTTGATTTCACTCGTTGGCGCTAGCCTTTCAACCTCTCCTTTTAGGATATCCCTTATTTCATTAAATCCCATTTCCCTGCGTATCAATGGTAATATTTCACCTATAAGATCCTTAAAACTTGTATAAGCTCCCCTAGCCATTCTACTCCTTTGTATATTCTCCTCATCAACCTCTTTCAGGTATAATTTAAAGGGGCAGAATAGATACTCTGATATCAAAGAAACCCTCACAATCATAAAAAACACCACTATAATATTACAAAATTGAGGCTACTATTTAATCTTATCGACGGTACCCCCATATAAAAAAAACTAGAAGATGGGATAATTCACCTTTATATATTCGTTGAGGGCTTCTCTTGTGGTTCCCACAACCACCCTATAACCTTCCTTTGCACCACTATACCTTTCCAGCACGCCCTTGGCGATTATCATTTCACCCTCCTTTGCCTGGCCGGCATAGGTGTGGGTGAATGACACAACCTCATCTATATCCACCCTTGGACCCTCTAGGATGCTGACATCCTCAACTTTATAAATGGCTGGGTTGTCGAATGCTGCCATGGCATCATAGACTCTAGCTTTTATTTTTATCCTACCTAGGGGCTCATATACCGTATCAGACCATGAGCCTTCTATTTCATCCCAACTACGAGTTGCGAGTATGTCGAATAATGTGCCGTCCACAAGCCCCCTATTATTTTTACGCTCCTCATACCAACAAAACTCCTCAAAACTCAGACTATTATCCTTGATACGCTTCTTATAAACCTTCAGCCAATAATCCTCACTTAAACTCTTAAATGGGCCATGATCTTTAAGTTGAGCGAATGCTTCAAGGGCTTTCCTATGATTTTCAAGACCATAAATAACGAAGTCAATATCTGAATTTTCAGGATCATGCAATGATGGTAGAATAGAACCAGAAACCCCCATATCATCAAATGATATTGAGGCTTCCTCGTGGAAGGCGTCAGCTATTATCAAAACCTTCTCAAGCAGCTCATCCGAGGGTCCCTCCTCCATTATTTCCTTTAACCGTCTTGTTGGTGTCATGATCTCCTCTATAAGCTCGTGGGGGACTGCTAACATGATCTTCCCAATACTTTCAGCCTCATATAAATAGGTTGGATAATTCTCCTCGAGGAACCTGTAAGCCCCCTCTGAGTCCACCTTAGAATATCTTCTCCCATCCCTCGACCTTTCGCCCCCAGGATCAGGTATATACCTTAAAAATGCGATTATACGATCCCTAGGGTGCAAATATGAAGTAGTTGCGAAGAAAAGATCATCCACAGTATATACAAAATCCCTCGGCCTCGACCTCATAGGATAAAATAAATGTGAAAACCAATAAATAGTTTACCAAAAAAATTGGGTCTTTATCATGATAGTCAAGAGAATAAGACCATCCCAGGACCTAAAAGAGGAACTTTTAAAGATAAAGGATAGTGGCATAATAATATCAGGTGTCGGAAGCCTTAAAAAAGCCACTTTAAGGTTAGCAGATGAAAAAATAGTAGAAATCGAAGGCCCCCTTGAGATAATATCCATGCAAGGTACAATCACAATAAATGGCATACACGTACACATGGCAGTAGCCAACAAAAACGGGAAGATAATAGGAGGACACCTAAAAGGAGGATGCAAAGTCCACACAACAGTAGAAATCGCGATTCTACCATACAATGGGGTGCTGAGAAGGTTAAAGGATAAAGAGACCGGTTTCATGGAATTAGACATAGGAGGATCTATAATGATACACGAACACCTCAAGGATAGAATATTATATGATGGCACCCAGATAAGACCCAACTGGGCCCTCGATGAACTCAACATCAAAGGCCCAAGCATAATAACCTGGATCGGGCCCATGAACATAAAAGACATCATAGACTACGAGGACAAAAAACTCCGGATAAAAGCAGATAGGATGGCCCATTTCATAATAGAACATTTTGATGAACAACCAGCGAATCTAAGATTATGTTATCATCGTCAAAGGATGCTTGTAATGATACTCCAAGAAGAATTATGGGAAAATGGCATACCCACAAGGAGGGAAGGCGACGACCTCTACATAGGCACTGGTAAACTTACAGTGTCAGTAGCCACGGCATCAGTTTCAAGCATGAAAATACACCTTGGGATAAACATAACAAGCAAGGGAACCCCAGAAGATGTTGAAACAATAGGAATACAAGATTATAAGGATCTGGGAGAAGATGATATAATAGAAATCGTAGGTAATGTGGCCAAGAAGTACATCCAAGAGATCAGATCAATAGAAGAGGATATTACAAAGACAAGAACAGGGTGATATGCGTTGAAGATAATCATAGAGGGGATCCATGCTAATTTGAGGTTTTCAGCAGCACATATGATACCCGAACATGAAACATGTGGCGTAATCCATGGACACTCATACATAGTTGATGTGGAAGTGGAGGGCGAACCAACCGGAAAACATGGTTTCATAGTTGACTTCAAAGACGTTAAGGGTATAATGCGGAGAATCTGTAAAAGATTGGATCACCGCCTACTAGTACCATTAGAAAGTCCGTTAATGGATCTCCAAGTAAGCGATGACAAGGTAGAATTTCAAGTTGCAGGTAAAGAATATAAAATCCCAAAAGAAGATTGCTGCCTATTACCCATAGAATCCACTTCCGCGGAAGGACTTGCAGAATACTTTGCCCGGAAACTCTATGAGGAACTGAAAGAATATAACAAGATGATAAGGAATGTCAAAGTTTGTGTGAATGAGGGGATAGGACAAGGTGCTATTTTCACCTACCCAGGAGTGGAGAGGATATGAGAGCCCCTATAATGGAAGTATTTTCCAGCATACAAGGGGAGGGGCTCCTAGTCGGGTGCAGGCAAATATTCATACGATTCGCAGGGTGTAACCTCAACTGCAAATATTGTGACACACCCGAGAGCAGGAACCCCCAAAGTGGAGAATTAACCAGCATAGGAGATCTTAAATATAGGATAAAAGAGCTTAAAACCCCTGATCTCCATTCAATCAGTTTAACAGGAGGCGAACCCTTACTCTACGCCGATTTTATAAAAAATCTATTGCATGAGACCCATTATAAGCTGCTATTAGAGACTAACGGGTCCCTACCCGGTGAGATCAAAAAAATAGCTCATCTCATAGACTATGCATCCGTTGATATAAAATTACCAGAGCATGTTGGTACCTGGAAGATTATAGAAAAAGAAATCAAGTCCATAAACATATTAATAAAAAGAGGTGTAAATACATATCTCAAGGTGGTGGTCTTGCCAACCACACCCCCATCATATATGGGGCAAATAGTCCAGAAACTCCAAGAGGAAATTTCAGAACCCTCTAAGACGCCTATAGTGATCCAACCAAGCAGTCCATTAGATTATTGGATTGGGAGCGCTCCTCGGCTGTTAAAGATCTCGGAGGAAATAGGAAGACATTTTAAGGTGCGGTTAATACCCCAAGTTCACAAGATTTTAAATTTAAGATAGGAGGTTTAGGGGATGGATGTTGAAACAAAGATGACAGTCCATGATGCCATGACAACAAACGTGGTAACTGTAGATCCAAGTATCAGCGTCGCTGAAGCAGCATATATAATGACAAAGGAAAAGGTGGGGAGCCTAATTGTGAAGAGCAACGCAGAACCAGAAGGGTTAATAACAGAAAGCGATATAATCCGAAAAGTTGTCTCCAAGGATTTGAAGGCAAGCAAGGTTACCATAGGGGAGGTCATGACCAAAGACCTTATCACCATAGAACCTGAAAGGGAATTGAACGAAGCCGCCAGGTTAATGGCTAGGAACAATATAAGAAGACTACCAGTGGTAAAGGACGGCTCATTAGTGGGTATATTAACATCAACAGATGTTATGGCTGTTTCACCTGAACTCACTGAGATATTAGTTGAAAGTGCACGTTTTGAAGAGAATACAACAACATATACTGAAGAAGAAAGGCCCTTACCAGGTATCTGTGAAATTTGCGGGACTTTCGCCGAATATTTAGAAGAATATGATGGTAAGTATGTGTGTGAGGAGTGCAAGGAAGAATTAGAGGGTGAATAACTTGAAAGTGGAGGATTTAATGACACCCAATCCGGTGACGGTTCCAGTTGACATGGCAATTACACGTGTAAGATCCATACTCCGCGAGGAGGATTTCAGATGCGTTCCCGTTGTAAATGGAGAGCGCCTTGAAGGATTAATCACAAGGGGTGATGTACTCCATATTTCAGCCACCAAATCCAACATTGAAGCAAGGGGGATGATGGAGAAGCCAGACGTCATACTCTTCCCAGAAATGGATGTATACAAGGCAGCCGCCCTCCTAATAAGGGCCAAGGAGATACAAGCCCCTGTAGTGGAATCCACTGATAATATGAAACTAATAGGGATATTAAGCGTCTATGATATACTGGCGGGTTTTATTGAAAGGAAGATACCACCAAAAAAGGAAAAAGTTGGTGAAGTCTTAACAGAAAAGGTTGTAGTATGTGATATAAAGGATCCGCTTTCCAAGGTTTGGAATAAAATGGATGAATCAGGCTATTCAGGGTTACCTGTAATGAAAAATGGTAAACTAATCGGTATAATAACGAGAAAAGATCTTATAAAGTATGGTCATGCCCGTATCGTGAAAGAATCAGGGGATGTTAGGATCATGCCAGTTGAGAAGATAATGCAAACCCCACCTATAGTAGCTACAAGGGACATGCCCATTGATGAAGCGGCCACGATAATGGTAACGAGGGATGTGGGGAGACTCCCAGTAGTTGAAGACCCAATATATGTTAAAAGCGACCCTCAAAGGGCTAAAGAGGGAAAGCTTGTCGGTATAGTTTCAAGAGAGGATATATTGAAGGCTTATATTTATTCTTAAAGGTGTGATGATGTCACCCCTGGATTTTAGGATCTCCCTATCGTACCCCAACCAATTTTTTAATAAAATTTTCACGATTATTAATAAACCTGTGAGGTGTGTTGATGAGGAAAAAAGACACCATAAACATAGTAAAATCATTGGACCGTGGTCCAGTGGAATTTGAAAGCAGAAACTTTGAACATGAAGGCGATGTTATGAGCATCGCCCAAAAAGAAGTGGTTTCAATACCACCCACCATAAGTATCAAGGAAGCCGCTGAGATAATGGTCAAAAACAAGTTCAGGAGGCTTCCAATAACAGACCCCGGCACAAAGAAACTCTTAGGGATAATAACATCAATGGACATCCTAGACTTTCTAGGAGGAGGAGACAAATCCAAAATACTCGAAGAAAAATATGATGATAACTTCCTCGCAGCCATAAACGAACCTGTAAGGAAAATAATGACACGTAACGTTAAATATACAACCCTAAAGGATTCCATAACAGATGCAGTTGAAATGATGCTCAAATATAATATCGGAGCATTACCAGTTGTCAACCATGAAAAAAAATTAGTAGGGATAGTCTCAGAAAGAGACTTCGTATTCCTAATGGCAGGAGTCCTAAATGATGAAATAGTAGCAGATCACATGACAGAAAATCTCATAACAACAACACCAGGCACACCAATCGAAGGAGCCTCCAAGATAATGGTAAGAAACCAATTCAGAAGACTCCCAATAGTTGGGGAAGAGAGAAAAACACCCCACCCAGAAAAGGAAAAACTTGTAGGTATCGTAACATCCACGGACATACTAGAATTCCTAGGATCCAACAGAGTATTCGACACCATAAAAACAAATAGTGCAGAAGAAGCCCTCAACACACCAGTAAGTGAAATAATGGAGAAAAAAGTAGTCACAATAAACTCAACAAGCACACTAGGACAATTATACGAGATAATGGCCAAAAACAGCATCGGAGGGGTGCCAGTAGTCGACTACGATGAACTTCTAGGCATAATAACTGAAAGCGACCTACTAAAGGCCATAGCCCTCTAACTCATTTTTGATAGGTGAGAAAAGATGAAAGTCGAAGATGTGATGACCACAACAGTAATAGTAATGCCAGACACTCAACAAGTTTCCTATGCCAGAAACCTAATGCTGAAACATGGGATAAGCCACATAGTCGTAGTGGACAGTGAAAGAAAACCAGTCGGTATAGTAACAGAAAAAGATATAACCCGCAAACTGCGGGTGGCCGGGCCAACATGGCGTAGAAGGCCAATAGACAAAATATCCATAAAGAGGGTGATGAGTAAAGACATTATAACCGTACCGGCCAATGCAGACATAAGAGAAGCCGTAGATATTATGCTAAGAAATAATATAAGCTCCCTACCCATAGTAGAGGATGGGAAACTTGTTGGTATAATAACAAAAACAGACCTTCTCAGAGTTTATAATGAAAAATGTAAGGGCAGATGGAAAGTCTCCGATCTCATGACGAAGGATGTTATCACAGTCACAGAAAACCATACGATAGCCCATGTAACAAGTTTAATGGAAGAAAATAAGATAGGGAGGATCATCGTAATTAAAGACGGGGAACCAATAGGGATCATAACATCAGAGAACATATCATTCGCCCAACTTGAAGACCCCGAGACTGGAGTACCCCTTGAGAAAATCTATTTCATAGGAAGAGCATCGAAAGAGAAAAAGAAGGTCAGATTAGTCTCCATGTTAACAGCAGGGGACATCATGACAGAAGATCTCATAAAATTAGAAGAGAACGCTGACGCTGTCGAAGCCGCTAACATAATGTTAAAAGAGAAAATTAGCGGAATCCCCATAGTAGACGAGAAAAACCAACTCAAGGGTATAATAACAAAAACAGACATCATAAAAGGCATACAATAATCCTGGGGGGATCATATGAAGATAAAATACCTCATGAACCAGAACGTCACCTGTATTGATAAAGATCAAAACATTTGTGATGCCCTGCGGATAATGAAAAAGAATAATATTTCACGCCTCGTGGTCATAAACACTAACAATGAGCATGTAAAAGAAGTTGTTGGGATAATAACTGAAAAGGATATAGCCAAAAAACTTGGATCCTCAAGATACGGGAACCTAGCACCATCACATTTCCACGTATCAACTGTCATGAGCCCAAATATTATAACAGCAGATGTTAACATGGACGTGAGCACAGCAGCCCATATAATGCTAGAAAATCACATAGGAAGCCTACCAGTCATAGAAGATGATAAATTAGTCGGCATACTCACCAAAACAGACATACTCGAAATATGCAAAGGCAAACCCTATGAAAAAAGTTTAGTGGAAGACGTGATGAGTTCAGAGCTCATAACCATAGAACCAACAGAAAGGATGATACACGCCAGGAGATTAATGATAGACGCGAACATAGGGAGACTACCAGTCATGGAAGATGGAGAACTAGTAGGAATCATCACATCAAAGGATATAGCACGTTCAATGATAGCCTTCAGAAAAGTAGTCCCTGACAAATACAAAAGCGCAAGGATAAGAAACCTGCTCGTAGAGGATCTCATGACACAAAACGTTAAAACAGTGAAAACAACTGATAACATATCAAAGACAGCATCAAAGATGATAGAAACAGGATACGGGGGCTTCCCAGTATTAGATGAGAAGGGCACGCTCGTGGGTATAATAACCAAAAGCGACATATTAGATCTCATAGTTGAAATGGAGGGGGGTTAACTAATAATTTTACCCACCATAAAATGTCCCAAATGTGGATCAAACCTTGAGGTGGACTGGAGAAGGAACAACTCCCTCAAGAATTTCTTTTTCACCTGCGAAAAATGCGCTTTCACAGGGAGATTATACGCCGAAAACTTCCTAGAAAATAAAATAGCAACAGCCCTAGGAATAAGCCCCGAAAGGCTAGAAAGGGCCATTAGGAGACGTGGAGTTAAATTCTACAAGTCAATAAACCCGGCTTTGCTCTTCAAAAAAGATCTCATGCACATAGAATCTGGTACGGTAGTTTATATCACAGATGATAAACTGGAGATAATAAGGGGCTTCCCGAAGATCCGAAGAACCCTAATATTATCCCCAACCATAGAAAAACACTTCAAGGACAAGGTAGCGGTCGAGGAAAAGATGAACGGTTACAACGTAAGAATAGCATCAGTCAACTCAAAGATAATAGCCCTCACAAGAGGCGGATACCTTTGTCCATTCACCACCCAGAAAGTCCAGGAATTCATGGACCTAGACAGATTCTTCAAGGACAACCCAAACTTTGTAATCTGCGGGGAGATGATAGGCACAGCCAACCCCTACGTTTCACACTATTATCCAGAGATAGGTGAACTAGGATTCAGAATATTCGATGTGAGGGAAAAAGCCACGAATAAACCATTACCTGTTAAAGAGAAGAGGAAATTACTTAAAGATTATGATCTTCCAATGGTCCGTTTACTGGGCACCTTCCCAGTGAAGAAAGCCCCGGAGAAGATAAAAGAGATCGTGAAAAAACTGGGAGAAGAAGGCAGGGAAGGTGTTGTGATAAAAGACCCCCAGATGGAATTACCACCCATAAAATATACAGCATCCCAAGCACATGCAAATGAAATAAAATACGCCTTCACCTACCCATTCGATTTTGGGAGAGCATTCTTCTTCAGTAGAGTGATAAGGGAAGGGTTCCAAGCATACGAAATGGGAGAATCTGATGATGAACTGCGTGAAAGAGCCCACAGACTCGGCGAAGCCATAATCTACCCCATGGTAAAAACGATAAAAAAGATAGCCGAGGATGGGATAGCGCACGAGGACACCACCATTAACGTGTCAAGTAGAAAGGAAGCCAGGGAATTTATAAAACATCTCCATGCGTTAGACGTATCAGCAACCATCATAGACTACAAAGATGGTGAAGCCGTTATAAGACGTTTCCACCAGGCAACTACTGATAGGACAAAAAATTTCCTAGAAGGCGGACTATACTAGGGGTGTTTCACCTTGGATGTTATAGCATATCTTGGACCAGAAGGAACTTTCACGGAGGAAGCGGCCCGCAGATTATCAAAGAAACTAATACCATTCGATTCCATTATAGATGTCCTGGATGCTGTGAAAAACAGGAAGGCTGATAAGGGTGTTGTACCTATCGAAAATTCGATTGAGGGTCCTGTAGGCGTTACATTAGATCTTCTAGCCCATGAGTACGATCTCTGCATAGAAAGAGAAATAGTATTAAAGGTTGATCATTATCTGCTCGCTAATAAAGGTGCCAGATTAGAAGAACTCACAGATGTGTACTCACACCCCCAATCACTCGCCCAATGCCACAAATTCATAGAAAAGATGGGTCTTAGAGCACATTCAACACCCAGCACCGCCGCCGCCGCCAGGATCATAAAGGGTAAAAGGGGATATTGTGCCATAGGCACCCCCAGGGCGGCCAGATTATATAACCTAGAGATTTTAGCTGGGGGTATCCAAGATTATACTCCTAACATGACACGATTCATCGCTATAGCCTTACATGATCATGAATTCACGGGCTATGATAAAACCTCAATATTATTCACACTTGCAGAGGATAAGCCGGGAGGCTTATATGAGATCTTGGGATTATTTGCGGAGGCTAATGTAAATTTAACCAAGATAGAATCTAGGCCTTCTAAGATGGGTCTTGGAAGATACATATTCTTCATAGACTTTGAAGGGCATAGAAAAGAAAAGAATATAAGTATGATATTAGAGGAGATTAAAGATAGAACACCATTCATGAAGATCCTAGGTTCATATCCAATGGATGACTGGTACAGGAAAAGATAGATATTATTTAAATAGGGGAAGAGAAAATCGCCTTCCACTAGAATGGAATTATAAGGGAGATGGAGATGATCAAAAGGGAAAAGGAACTCCTCCGTCGTCTAAGGGACCTGGAAAAGGATTTGCAAGAGGGTAAGATATCCGAGAGCAAATATAGGATGCTGAAAAGAGAATATCAGAGGGAACTTGAGGCCATGGAAGCCGCTGAGAGGATAAAGAGGATGCAGGGCCGTTCCACTTCTGAAAAACCCTTAGATCATTGGATTGAAAAGGCAAAAGAGGAAGAGGAAGCTCGTGAAAAAGAGGAGCTCGTTAAGAAATATGTTAAAAAACCAGCCACTATGAAAGAAACAGAAAAGCCACAAGTTGCATTCAAGGTGGTAGGGGTCATATTATTGGCATTAGCATTCTTTATAGGTAGTGGTTTTGGCCTTTACTTGTTAAATTTAAGCCAAGATCAGACAGGTAATGTTCTTGTTAATGAGAGCGCTTTCCCAACATTCACAATCAACAACACTAGTACAACTAATAATTATGTGCCAAGTTATAATACTACAACATATTATGAGCCAACCACACCCACCACACCAACCACACCCACCACGCCTACCACGCCATCAGAGCCGCCAACAAATACTTCAGGATAAAAAATCGAGTTTATGGGAGGAGCCCTATCATGAAAAAAAGTCTAATTATTATCCTATTTATTGTCATGGCCATGGTAAGTGTTGCAGGTTGCACTTCCCAATCAAAAGAAGAGAATAAAAGATTCACAGGGGATAATATAACATTTGAGTATCCTGCAGATTGGGTTATAGCGAATTCGCAGGCAAATGATACTATAGTGGCTGTGGCGGATCCTAAATCTGTAAATCCGCGAACAGGCTATGCACAGACTGTAGTGGTAATACAGAAGAGGAGGTTAGAAGGTGACTTTTATCAGGTTTATAATGAAAACTATGCAACCCTATTTAATAATTCAAGTTATCAAAGAGTCTCCGAGGGTAACATAACCATAGGATCTTATCAAGCCCTTGAAAGCACTTACCTTGTAACAGAAGGTGATGTGAAGAAGAAACAGATGGCAATATGGATACAAAGAGGAGAAGAAGTATATGTGATACTCTGCAGCGCCCTAGCCAGTGAATTCGACAAGGAAAAAGCAAATTTTGATATTGTAATTAACAGTTTCAACTTCATAGGATAAAAGGATTATCTGAGTAGGTGAGTGTTCCCTAACCGCACCCTCTCTAATCCAACCCCTTGGGCCGCTTCTAAACATTCATTTGCTTCTTCCCAAGTCAGTAGTGGGAGATCCGTCATCATGTGTTGAGGGGAGAATGCGAGGAGAGTATAGGGTATCCGTGGGTTAAGTTTGACTAGAAAATTGGCTATATTCCTCACTTCCTCCTCTTCTATATAACCTGGTATTAGGAGGGTGCTTGCGACAAGTAACGGTGGGTTGCTTCTCTTATCAAAATAGCCCTGGTAGATGTATTTAAAATTTTTAAAGGTTTGTCTATTACTCGCACCCGTCAATATCCTGTGAAGTTTTTCATCCCATGCCTTAAGGTCAAATTTTATTATACCACCGGATGATAAGCTTGTCCTTGCCATGTCATCCAGGTACTTGGGATGGATATTACCATTGGTCTCCCAACAGATCCTCAAAATCTCACCCTTTTTTTCTTTCAGAGCCTCCCTGGCTACTGATAATGCGAATGACATCTGCGGCGATGGATCACCCCCAAAAAAGCATATACATGCGCTTTTATCGTCTAGGCTTCTGATTATTTCTTGGACTGTAAATAATGGTTTTCCTTTGAGGGCCATTTCACGATATGAACTGTTTTGACAGTATAAGCAATCAAATGAACAACTCCCGAAGAATATGGCGAGATTCTTGTAACCATATTCCGGGCCTGGTGAATAGGCATATTGTGGATAACCAGCCCCTGTACCCCCTGGACAAACCCAGTCAGCCACGCAATTGGTGGGTAATGGATCAAAATAAAAAATACCGACAGCTTCTCGACTCGTATTTATCCTGGTGTGTATCCTCCCATTTTTCACTTGGCGCAGGCGGCAGAAACCATATTCTTCCTCTTTTATCCTGCAAAGGTTACCACACTCATAACAGGTAACGCCCCCAGGATCTTGTGGGGGTAAAACTGGGGGTATCATGCGACTTTCACTATGGGCTTTCTTTGTCAGATCTTGGACTATCCTCTCAGGTTCTTTTTTCAGGCAGTTTCCACAAATATGGTCTAGGATTTGGGTGGCGGTTCCGCCACAAATTTTGCAACGCACTTGTCCTCTTGGGGGCTGATCCATCATATTCACCATTTGGGCCTGGGTGGGGGGTGGGCAGACCCCATAGTCTATCCATAATTGTGGGGGGGTGTGAAAGTTTCTAATCCTCGTTGAGTCTATTAATAATTTCTGTTAGAATATGATTATTAAAGTTTTAGGGGCTATAAATTTATATTATAATAATTAAAATCTATGATTAAGGGTCACAATAGGAATATGTTCACGGTAGTCGAAGGAGACTTTTTGTTTTTGCACTTTATGCTAAAGTGCTAATTGTTCCTTATTGTGGCCTATAATGTTTACTGGTTCATCATATAATAGGATAGGAGGAGTTAATGATGGGATTGCCGATATGTGATGTTTGTCTAAAGAGTGGAATTTTATGTCAGGGTTGTGAGGATAAACTTAAAAGTGGCGAGGTGTCTGAACTAGAATTAGAGATCTCGAAGGTCCTTTATAGGCTGGCTGAGGGTAAATTAGGGTTTAAGAGGGCTATAGATATGGGTGATGTTGTTATTATCATCACTGATAGGGATCAGGTGGGTAAACTTATAGGTAAGGGTGGTAAGATTGTGAGGACCATTTCGAGGGCTATAGGTAAGCGTGTGAGGATTGTTGGTGAGGATTCTGATCTTAAGTCGGTCGCTGAGGATGTTCTTGCACCTGCAAGGATTTCCGGTATAAATATTGTGTATGGTAAGGATGGTAAGGAAAAATTCAAGATAAGGGTTATCAAGGAGGATGCTAGGAGGATACCAGCCAGCCTTGATGTTCTCAATAGGATCATAAAGCGATTGACTGGTGAGGAGACAACCATAGTAGTTGATGAGTACTAATTGGGGTTTCCATGGATATTATACTTTGTGTAACCGGTAGTATAGCGGCCATAGAGGCCGTTAAGCTTGCACGCGAGCTTAGAAGGCAAGGCGCGAGTATAAAGTGTTTCATGAGTGATGGTGCTTGTAATATTATCCATCCTTATGCTATGGAGTTTGCAACGGGAAATGATGTCATATTAGAGCTTACAGGCGAGATAGAGCATGTTAAGTATGCTGACGCCGATCTGATCCTCGTTGCCCCGGCCACCGCCAATGTTATAAGCAAGTTAGCATGTAGGATAGCTGATAATCCGATAAACGCGCTTCTAATCGCGGCTTTAGGTTATGGGACTCCTATTGTAATGGTGCCTTCAATGAACTTGTCAATGTATCGGGCGATAAAATATAACGTGGAAAAACTTGCCAGGGAGGGTGTGATCTTCGTACCCCCGAGGATGGAGGAGGGGAAGGCTAAATTCCCCCATCTTGATGATATAGTGCTTACTGTTTTAAGGGAGACATCCACTGGCAATTTAAGGGGTAAGAAGGTTCTTGTAAGTGCTGGTGGAACCTATGAGGCATTGGATCCTGTGAGGGGTGTGTGTAATCTGAGTTCTGGTAAAATGGGTTTAGAATTAGCCAAGGAAGCTTTTATACAGGGTGCTGATGTCACACTCCTTGGGGCTAACTTATCCTTGGAGGTACCGTCATGTATAGGTATGGTTAATGTTGTATCAGCTGCTGAAATGTTTGATAAAGTTCAAGAGCTTATTAAAGATTTTGATGTTTTTATTTCAGCTGCTGCTGTGGCGGATTTCAAGCCGGAGTATACTGAAGATAAAATACCATCCTCTGAGGGGAGAATTTTAAAATTGGAGCCTAACCCTAAGATAATTGATAGTGTGAAGGATTTAAATCCTAATATTTATCTTGTCGGTTTCAAGGCTGAATATGATGTTAATGAGGATGAGCTTATAGAATTAGCCAGGGAACAGAGGGAAAGGTGTGGTGCGGATCTGGTTGTTGCTAATGATCTTGCAGTTGAAGGTTTCGGTTCAGATAAAATCAAACCGATATTGGTTTCTGATAGGGTGGAGAAACTACCCCTCATGGATAAAAGGGAACTTTCCAAGATAATAATACAAATTGTATCCCAGAATTTATAATAATCCTAATAGAATTTGTATTATATTTTTTGTAGACTATTTTCTCATGTTAATAACAAATTATTTATATATCCTACCATATAATATTATCCACAGAGTATATTATATGGTGGTAAAATGGTATTAAAAAACCTTATATTAGGTTATAGGAAAATCACAGGAAAAAGTATTGATGAACTTGCAAGGGAACTAGAAGTACCAAAGACTGTTGTAGAGGGCCTTGAGAGTGGTGAAATCAAACACCCCACCCCCAAGTTGCTTTCAAAGATCAAAAGGCTTACAAGGGGGTTGGACGAGAAGGAAATCGAGGCCATTGGAAGAGGTTACAGGATAAAAGAGTTCCTGGGCAACTATTTCAAATACTTCCTCAAGGGATTGTCCAAAGAAAAGGGAATAAAAACCTCCAAGATAAAAGAAATGTCCCCAACTGAATTATACAAACTAGTAGGGAAACTAGACGAGGACTTCATTAAAATAACAGATAAAGGTAGGATAGCAAGCCACTCCTAGTCGCTAAATTCAACAAGTAAAGCTAGATGATCCTTCTCATAAGGTTCTAATCTAATCCTCTCTCTAACATTGAAACCAGAACTCTTTATCTTCCCTTCCTCCTCTTTAAAGATTATGGAGGGTTTTCTCGTAACGTCTATGCTTCTTGCTTTTATCATCAACAATCCTTGACCCTCTTTTTTGAGGAATAATTTCATGTTTTCTGTGAAAAGTTGACTTTGTCTTGGTTGCGCCACGTCACAATAGAGGAAATCCACTTTCTCTATAAGATGTAGATAATCCCTTGGGCGGGTAGCATCCTTAAGTATTGGGATCATGTTTTTCCGGTTTTCACACACCTTTACCAGTTCTCTCATCATCCGTGGAGAAAATTCTATACAATATATAATACCATCAGTGGCCATGTCAGAGAAATGTGACGCTGTAGTACCCGCTGACGCGCCCAAGTATAATATCCTCGAGTCTTTCCTGATTTTAAGGGTCTTAAGACCGTTAAGTATGGCGGCTGCTAGCTTGGACCTGTAGGGATCCCAGACACGGTATTCTCGCCCACCCCACTTGAATAATTTTTCACCATAAACTTGCATACCCTTTGCGAGGTTAACTGTTAAAAGATAATTTTCATGGAGATAAACGCCCTCTATCCCCTTGATTTTCTTCATTGATAACACTCTCCATTCTGAGGATTATCCTCTTTTCTTTGGGGTTTGCCTTTTTATGATATCTATCCGTTTATACAAATCTTCTTTTATATTAGGGTCATGTTCTCCCGTGAATAAGTCCTTTCTCGCTGCGAGGGAGATCTTTGAGGCTAGTGCACGTGCGATTTTGCCGCGGACGCGCCAATTTGATCCCCTAACGAGGGGGTGCTGATATATTAGCCCATGTTTTGGGGGTTTCGAACCCCTTCTAAGGTGCCTGAATAGGGCTTTTTCAGCCCCCATCACTTGTATGGTCGAAGAAGGTGAAAGTGCTAATTTTTTCATGCTTCCTGCGTGTGCTATTAATTTTGCGCCGAGTGTCGTGCCGGCAACATCCTGCAGGTTGGGTGCTAAGTATCCCATTTTCGACTCTATATACCTTTCTATGGATTTTCTCAATAACTGTAATGATCTGATGGCCTTCGCAAACTCTCTTATAATCTCTATGTCCTCTTCTTCGAATTCCCCCCCTATACTCTTCTCTGGCAACTTTTTCAATTTTATTATATCTTCTCTTCTCGGTTTTTCTGCTATGAGTTTAACATAATGTTCATGGTCCTTCACAGACTCCAGTTCCGGGAAATATATCGAGTACCATTCTCTTATCCTTTCAACAAATTTTCCTATGGCCTCGTCAAGATCATCTAAGGCGTTAACAGCTTGTATAATCAGTTTATCCTGTTCTTTGAAGGATTCTTCCAATTTTTTGAGGGTTATCCCCTTGTTTATCTCATATATGAACTCCCCGAATTCACCATCCTTGATGAATCCAATCTCCTCAAGGATTTCCCTCAAATTTTCTCGAAGATATTCACCCCCAATATTTGGAGACTCTAAGATAACCCCCTTAAATTTCCCATACTTCCATCTATGCGCAGATTCTATGGATATCTCCCCATATTCTCTGAGGAGTCTTTTTATGATCTTCTCCTCTTCGCTGGTTAACCCTTTTTCGAATTCTAGCAACCTTGAAATTACAGATTTTCTAGGGAAAAGTTCATAATCTACAATATCTAAATTTTCATTAAATGCTATGAAACCGGCAACACATGGCACAAGATAACACTTCATATGGGTAGATTTGTATCCGGCCAATTATAATCTTTTAGTGGGGGAGATCAAAGGTGTTAGATGTTAACCTTTGCGGGGTTAAAATGCGAAATCCTACAATGCTCGCCGCCGGCGTTCTCGGGATAACAGCATCATCATTAAATCGTGTTTATCATCATGGAGCAGGGGCTGTTGTCACCAAATCTTTTTCTCTTGAACCGAATATGGGCTATAAGAACCCGACTATAGTTGAGGTCCCATATGGGCTTATAAATGCTATGGGCCTGTCCAATCCTGGTGTTGAATCATTCAAGGAGGAACTATATAAGATAGAGGATAGGATACCGGTAGTAGCGTCTATATATGGTTCCTCCCCCAGCGAATTTGTGAAGGTTGCACTAGAAGTCCAAGGACTAGTGGACATGATTGAATTGAACATTTCATGCCCCCATGCAATGGAAGGCTATGGGGCGACAATAGGACAAGACCCACAACTAACATTCAAAGTGGTTGAAGCCGTTAAAGAAGCCTGTAAAGTGCCAGTAGCCGCTAAATTAACACCCAATGTCACGGATATCAAGGAGATAGCATTAAAGGCTGAAGAAGCAGGATGCGACGCCATAACCCTTATAAATTCCCTCGGACCCGCCATGAAAATAGACTTGAAAACAGGCAAACCAATCCTCTCCAATAAATTCGGGGGACTATCAGGCCCCGCGATAAAACCAATAGCCATCAGATGCGTATATGAAGTATATGAGACCGTGGATGTCCCCCTGATCGGCGTCGGTGGGATAACAGATTACAAAGATGTTGTAGAATTCCTATATGCGGGGGCCAGCGCAATCCAGATAGGTAGCGCCATATTCTACCATGGCCTTGGAATATTCAAAAAAGTCTGCGATGACCTTAAAGCCTTCATGAAAAGAGAAGGATTCAAAAGTATAAACAAGATGGTTGGATTAGCCCACGGATAATATGGGGGATCATAAAATTGCACGTTCCAAAAATCCTAGAAATCAAAAGGATTATCAGAGAATCATCAGACGTTAAAACACTAATATGCCCATGGGATGGGAAATCTCCAGTACCCGGACAATTCATGATGATCTGGGACTTCAAGGATGAGAAACCCATGTCAGTCTCATTAATCGACAAGACAAACAATGAAATAGGCATCTCAATAAGGAAGGTCGGACCATTCACCTCAAGAATCCACAAACTCAGAGAAGGAGACAAGCTCGGATTAAGAGGACCCTACGGGCGGGGATTCACCATAGAAGGTCATAGGATATTAGCCATAGGTGGTGGTGTTGGCATGGCCCCAATAGCAGCCCTGGTAGAGGAAGCCAGGGCAAGGGATTTTGAAGTTGATGTTATAGTCGCGGCCAGAACCTATGATGAGCTACTATTCCTGGATCGTCTCGAAAAAACTGGTGCCAGGATATTCACATGTACTGATGATGGAAGCTGCGGATTCAAAGGATTTGCCATCGACCGTTTAAAAACCCTCAAGGAAACATATGATATGGCCATGGTTTGCGGTCCTGAGGCGATGATGAAGGGCATATTCCTAGAATTAGAAAAGAGGGGCATACCTGGCCAATTCTCCCTTGAAAGGTATATAAAATGTGCCATGGGCCTGTGTGGACATTGTTGTCTGGATAATACTGGTTGGAGAGTCTGTGTAGAGGGGCCGGTCTTCTGGAGTCATGAGCTTAAAATGGTGAAGGAATTCGGAGAATACAAGAGGGACGCTACAGGCGCGATAAGACCATTAGGGTGAAAGGCTTTGATATACCGGATAAAGGGTACTATAACATCATCATTTTTCATCATACTCGTCCTTTTAATATTATCAGCTATAGTACTCTATCCCATTTGGACTATGCTATTCCTTGGGGCTATTTTTGCCTATGGTATACGTCCAATAGCAGATAAACTCACAAAATATATACCCTATAGGTCGGTTTCCATAGCCATTGTAATGGTAGTGACGATCCTGCCATTAATCGGAGTCCTGGCCATGATCGCCAACACTTTATTCAATTCAGCGCCTGCACTACTTTCCACGGCCCAGAAGATAAACCTGGGCTCCATGGACAAAATATTAAAGTCATATGTACCATCCGAGTTTTTACCCTCAGCAGATATACTATTTAACGTCTTGAAGGATCTTATCAACAATCTTTTAAAGATGATAATAGATTATCTTTTGGATCTTATCAAGAGCGTGCCCATGATAGCCCTACAATTATTCATATTATTTGCTTCAGCATTCTACTTTGCAAGGGATGGTGAACAGCTAGTATCCTATGCATCCTCCATTGTACCCGAAGAAAGAAAGGATTTTATGAGGCGTCTTATCATTGAAACAGAGAGGGTTATAAAGAGCATATTCTACGGCCATTTCCTAACAGCATTTATAATAGGTTTAATGGCGATAATAGGATTCCAACTCCTCGGATACCCATATGCGATATTCCTAGGTTTGCTCGCAGGATTCTTCCAATTGATCCCAGTGATAGGACCATGGCCCACCTATACTATACTCGCCATATACGATTTCATCTACGGTAACATACTCCGTGGTGTGATAGTCTTAATATTCGGCGCCTTTTTAAGTAGTATTGATGTTTATCTACGCCCTAAATTGTCGGGTAAATACGCCGATATACACCCACTGCTTTTCCTAGTGGGATTCCTGGGCGGGCCTCTAATCTGGGGATTGGCAGGTTTCATAATAGGACCATTAATCTTGGGGGTTGCATACGCGGCTTTAAATGTTTACAGGGAAGAAAAAACACAATAGGCGCAAAAAAGGTTATTCTAGGTTGAATGGTAAGCCGATTTTTTCGCCATTTTCTATTTTATGCAATTCTCTCCTGTATGCTTCAAGTGGCGTTTCCTCTACTCCAAGGTATCCTGCGAAGGTGAGTGGCTCTTTTTCTAATTCTTCGAAGAATCTGGGATACCTCTTATCCCTTAATATATGATGATCCAATATTATCTCTGAGTCTGTCTCGAGGATTATCCTGTTAATGTTATTGGTTCCGGTTTTCCAGGAATTTTTCATATATCCTATGTATGTTGGGGGGCCGCTTGTGATTATAAGATCCGGCATCTTCCCTATTATCCATTCTACGCTTTCTTTATTTAACAGTTGGGTGTCACTGGCATGGATCATCCTCTCTTTGTGGTCTATCATGGTCATTATGACAAATCCTAGCCTAGTGCCCTTTTCTCCATGGGGGAATGCCGGTGAAAATTCCATTTTAAAGTCTCTGATCAAGGTTTTCCCATCAGCATATTCATACCCTCTCTTGTCCTCCAGGAACTTTGATGCCCTACCCCTCTGGCTTTTATTAATATTCCTGATAGGATCCTTTAGAAACAAATGTTTCCCATCATAGTTTGCCCCTGGAATATAATGATCATAATGATAATGGGATATGATTATCGTAGTTGCCTTATCCAAGAATTCTAGGATCCTACCCCTAGTATATTCTAATCTTTCTAGTTCGATTTTTGCTGGTGGTAGCGAATATCTTCTGGGGCCTAAAGCGACACCAGGATCTATTAATATTTTATCTTCACCAACTTCGATGTATACTGAGAGGCTCCTAACACCTAGACTCTCAGATGCAATGGGAACTATCTTCATATCAACTCCCCATAAATAGCTTGACTGTCCCTCTTTTTTTGGGGATCTTGACCCCCCCACACAAGAGGTGTGGGGGGTAACAATAAAATAATCCCCACACCCAAATATAATACTATGGTAAGGGAGCGGATGATACTCCTTGACATTGATTATGTTACAGTCGAGGACGTGCCAGTTATAAGATTATTTGGGAGAGGCGAGGATAAAAGGCCGAGGATAGCCTTAGACAGGTCTTTCAAGCCATACATTTATGCAATACCCTCAGATGCTGATTCATGTTTGGAGGAGTTGGAAGAGGCCGGTTTCAAAGAGTTGGAGGTTGTGGAGAGGAAGGATCTTGGAAGACCGGTAGATGCGATCAAGATTATCCTAGATCATCCTAGGGAGGTTCCAAGGATCAGAGAGAAGATAAGGAATCTTGAACATGTTCAGGAGATCCGGGAACATGACATACCATTCTATAGAAGATACCTCATCGATAATGGATTGTTCCCAATGTCAAAGATAGAATTGAAGGGTCATAGTATCGAATCATCCCAGGATATTGAAGTCGTGGAATTGGATGAGCCCCCAAGGACTGTTAAGTCAAAATTCCCAGAACTTGAAATTTTAGCCTTCGATATTGAAGTTTATAACCCACATGGGATGCCCAACCCCGAAGAGGATGAAATAATAATGATAAGCCTCTATGACAGTGAGAGAAAAAGGATAATATCAACCAAGGGGGGACACCTCAACTTTGTCGAACTTGTAGAAGATGAGAAGGCGATCCTAGAAAGATTCGCCGAGATAATAAAAGATTCTAAACCCGACTTACTTGTGGGATATAATTCTGACAATTTCGACTTCCCATATATAAGGAAGAGGGCTGATATTCTAGGCGTTAAACTCAACATAGGATGGGATGGATCAACCATAAAATCCCTGAGAAGAGGTTTTGCAACTGCCACAGCAATAAAGGGGACAATCCACGTAGACCTCTACCCAGTGATGCGACGTTACATAAACCTTGACACCTACACCCTCGAAAGAGTATACTTTGAATTATTCGGTGAAAAAAAGGTTGAATTACCCGGCGACCAACTATGGGAATACTGGGACGATAAAACCCTAAGAGACCAGCTTTTCAAATATTCCCTCGAGGATGTTATGGCAACCTATAGGATCGCTGAAAAAATACTCCCACTAAACATGGAGATCACAAGGATTGTGGGACAACCACTATTCGACATAAGCAGGATGGCCACCGGACAACAAGTTGAATGGTTCCTTATAAGGAAGGCATTCGAATATGGTGAATTAGTACCTAATAAACCATCACCCTCTGAGTTGCAAAGGAGAAGAACCCAGAAGGTCGTTGGAGGTTATGTGAAGGAACCCGAAAAAGGCCTCCATGAAAACATTGTACAATTTGATTTCAGGAGCCTATATCCTAGTATCATAATCTCCAAGAATATTTCACCCGACACCCTCACCGAAGATCCGGAAGAAGACTGTTACGTGGCCCCTGAGGCTGGTTATAGGTTCAAGAAGAAACCTAGGGGTTTCGTACCTTCAATTATAGGGCAAATATTAGATGAGAGGATGAAGATAAAGAATCTGATGAAGGCGGCTGAGGATCCCATGGAAAAGAGGATACTTGACGTGCAACAGGAGGCCCTTAAAAGGCTTGCTAATACGATGTATGGAGTTTATGGTTACACGCGTTTCAGATGGTATTGTTTAGAGTGTGCAGAGGCTATAACAGCATGGGGCCGTGATTATATTAAGAAGACGATAAAAGAGGCTGAAAAGTTCGGATTCCATACAGTATATGCTGATACTGATGGGTTCTATGCTACTTACCAGAAGAAATGATCTTCATGAACCTTGATATTATCTCCTCTGGGTTCAAGTCTATGAGTGGGACGTCCGCGTTTCCAGGTTCTACTTTCACATGGACTATGATCGGTCCTTCCTCTTCTAGTATTGGGGTCATGTTAATCTCATGGGGTTCTTCGAATTTGAATATTTTTTTGAATCCTATGCCCTTAGCGAGTTCGCCGAGGTCGACTTGGAGGGCGTAGGTGCACTGTGAACCTGTGGTCGCATAACATCCGTTATCTAATATTATGAGTATGAGGTTTTTGGGTGCTTGGCTGTAGATTGTGACGAGACTTCCAAGGTTCATGAGGAGTGAACCATCACCCTCAAAGACTATTACTTTACGCTTTTGTGCTAGGGCAAGTCCTAGTCCGATTGACGAGGCCATCCCCATTGATCCTAGCATGTAGAAGTGTCTTGGGGAATCTTTGATACTGTAGAGTTCCCTTGATGGGAATCCAAGATTGCATATGATCAGTTCATCGTCTAATTGTTCTATGATGGCTTTTATGGCTTCTATACGTTCCATTCTAGGTTCACCAGAAACTAACTTCTAGGAGTATGGCTGTGGGGTGTTTTTTCGCCTTTGCAAGTTTCCAGGCGGATCTTATATTATTGTATGCTTCTTCTGGTGTGGAGGGGACATGGTATGGTATGTTGAGGGCTTCTAGGATGAGTGGTGTTGCTTCACCCATTGGGATCTGGGCTGTTATGAATTCTCCGCGGGTGCCCCTGTGGCTTATTATCATGAGTATGGGGATCCTATACAACTTGTAGAGGGATGCTATGACATTTATAGAATTTCCAAGACCTGAATTTTGCATTAGGATGGCCGTGTTCTCCCCGGCCATGTACGCGCCCGCCGCTATCCCGAAACCTTCTTCTTCTCTCGTGACTGGTATGTGTTTGATTTCCTTGTCCTGGTCTATCATTTCAAGTACCCTTGCAAGGTTTATGCAGGGCACGCTTACTATGAAGTTTATGTTGTTGTCTTTAAGGGCCTTGTATATTGCCTTGCTACTGTCCAATGTTTTTATCCCTCCAAGTTCAGGTCCAGGTTTAGTTTTTCTTCTATTTCCTTTAGTTGTTTTAGGAGTTTCTGGTCTATGTATATGCCCTCTTTTAGGTTCTTTTCCATGTTCATTTTCTCTATGTCACCTGGAATGAGGACTTTGCCCGTGGATTTGACTTCTTCAACGAAGCTGTCAACTTGTTCTTTGAAGTCTTTGATGTTAACGAACTTTGATGGGTCAATGGCTATTAGAAGGTCGCCCTTTGTACATTTATCGTAGGGGTTCACGGTACCTTTCACTTTCTTACCAATGGCGGCTTTTACAAGGGGCCCTGCTAATATTTCGATCATGAATGATAATGCGTAGCCTTTGTGCCCCCCAAATGGTAATATTGAACCTTTCAGGGCCTTCTCGGAGTCTGTTGTGGGTTTTCCATTGGAGTCTAATGCTATGCCCTCTGGTAGGTTTTCCCCTCTACGGGCGGCTTCGAGTAATTTTCCACGTGCTGAGGCCGATGTTGCCATGTCAACTGAGATATAGTATTTATTGGATGGTATGCCGATTGCTAGTGGGTTTGTTCCGAGTATTGGTTCTTTTCCCCCTAGTGGTGCCACGGCCGGTTCTGTGTTTGCCATTATTATACCTATCATGTCCTCTTTGATTGCCATGTCAGAATAGTATCCTGCAATACCGAAGTGGTTGGAGTCATGGACGCCCACTAATCCTATTCCTGTCTCTTTTGCTTTTTGGATGGCTATCTCCATCCCCCTATAGGTTACAAAGTGGCCGAGGAGGTGATTGCCATTTATTAGGGCTGTTGATACGGTCTCTTTTTCGATTTCTATGTTGCCTTCTGTTTTTATGGTTCCATGTTCTATGCCCTTCACGTACTGGGGGAATCTCCCTATCCCGTGTGAGCTGAAACCTTTAAGGTCTGCATCTGCTGTTACATCGGCAACTATCTGGGCGTGTTCTTCCGGCACATTTAGAGCCTTTAGGATTGATATTATAATATTTTTTTCATCTTCACTGGTTATCCTCATAGAGATACCTTCCAAGATTATTTTTTTAGAGTGTGATATCCTCTTGGGTGTATGTTTTGATTTTCACAGCACCTGTGGGGTCTTCCTCGACGGTTCCTATCTCCCTTGCATTGTAGGTTTTCTTGGTTATTTTTATTGTTTTATTTGCATCTTCTTTGTCCACGACTATTATGAAGCCTATGCCCATGTTGAAGACCCTGTACATTTCATCTATTGGCACTCCATTTTCGTGGATTGCCTTGAATACTGGTTGTGGCTCTGGTAGATTATCTAATTTGTAGGTTACCTTATCGTTAAGGCGGCGTATGTTCGTGTATCCGCCTCCTGTTATATGTGCGAGTCCATGGACTTTGATCTCTGATTTTAGAAGTTCTAGTATGGGTTTGACATAAATTCTTGTGGGTTTTAGGAGTTCTTCCCCTATTTTATCCTTTGAACCTGGCAGGGGGTCATTGATGTTTAGTTTCAGTTTTTCGAAGAATATTTTCCTTGCGAGGGTTAATCCGTTGCTGTGTATCCCACTACTTTCAATTCCTATTAGCCTGTCACCAGCTTTTATCTTTTCTCCTGTTATTATATTATTTGGGTCTGTTATGCCTATGCCAGTGGCTGCGAGGTCGAAATTATCCACTATCTCAGGTAGTGTTGCTGTTTCCCCTCCTATTATCGCGGTTTCTGCCAGTTCAGCGCCCTTTGCTAATCCTTCACCTATCTCTGATGCGATTTCAGGGTCTGGTTTTTCCATTGCAAGGTAGTCGACTATTGCGATGGGTTTGGCGCCTACACATAGGATGTCATTCACTACCATTGCTATACAGTCTATTCCGATGGTGTCATATTTTCCTAGCTTCTCTGCTACTAGTATTTTGCTGCCCACACCATCTGTACTCATTGCTATTGCCATGTCACCTACTCGTATTATAGAGGCGAAGTGACCCTTCCTTGTGAGCACGTTAGCATATTTTAGGGTTTTTTCGAGTTTTGAGACTAGTTTTGATACTGTTAATGCTTCAAGGTCTATATCTACTCCAGAATCGGCGTATGTTACCATCTAATCACCATTTTATTGTATTCGCACGGTTTCTAGGTTTAGTGGTGTTTTTGTTTCTATCTTGTAGGTTCTGTAGATGCTTGATGCGAGATCCAAGGTTTTGTAATTGTCACCATGGCATATAAGTATCTTCTCTGGCCTAGGGCTCACCCTTCTAACATATTCCATGAGCTGTCTGCGATCTGAGTGCCCGCTGAAACCCTCTATGGTCTTTATATCCATTTTAACCTTGTATACTCTCGTTTTACCCTCTTCTTTGAGTGGTATCTCCTTCCACCCCTTCTGGAGTCTTCTGCCAAGTGAACCCTCAGCCTGGTAACCTACAAAGACAAGGGAATTCTTCTCATTTTCACATAACCATTTGAAATATTCTAGGGAGTTTCCACCGGTTAACATCCCAGAGGTTGATAGGATAATTGATGGTTCCCCTTCAATGATATCCATCCTCTCATCCATTCCATTAACTTTGTGGAATATATCTGATATGAATGGGTTATGTCCCATGTGGAATATTTGGTCCCTGAGGTCCTTGCTGAGGTATTCTGGGCGGGCGGTGTGGATGGCTGTCGCCTCCCATATCATCCCATCAATGTATACTGGGACTTCGTGGATGATCCCAGTTCTTATATATTCTTCTAATACTACCATAAGTTCTTGGGCTCTTCCAACCGCGAATACTGGTATTAGTATTTTACCCCCTCTTCTGAGAGTGGTGTAGATTGTTTTTATCAATTCTTTTTCTGCATGGTTTCTTGGTGGTTGCACATCCTCTTTCCCACCATAGGTGCTTTCCATGACCAACGTTTCTAGGCGGGGGAATCTTGTAACTGCAGGTTCTAGTAATCTGCTTTGTTCATATTTGAAGTCGCCGGTGTATACCATGTTGTGTTGGCCGTCTCCGATGTGTAGGTGGGCCATGGCTGATCCTAGTATGTGGCCAGCATTGTGTAGTGTTAGTCTTATGTCTGGTGCTATGTCGGTTACTTCCCCATAGTCGAGTGTGATTGTATGTTTTATGCATTTTTTCACGTGTTTGACGTTGAATGGGAGTGGTTGTTCTTCTCTGTAGGCTATGTCTATGTGGTCTAGTTGGAGTAGTGTCATCAGGTCTCTTGTGGGTGTTGTGCAGTATACTGGCCCGTCGTAGCCATAATGGTAGAGGTATGGTACGAATCCTGAATGGTCTAGGTGGGCGTGTGTTATTATTACAGCGTCTAGATTGTCTGGTGCGAATTCTGGGACGTTTAGGAAGG
>Ga0116168_1000706_pt1 | contig 30963 bp, 29 predicted proteins | sample AD_UKC129_MetaG_FD_89795 | JGI IMG/M metagenome (GOLD analysis project Ga0116168, IMG submission 89795) | Active sludge microbial communities of municipal wastewater-treating anaerobic digesters from Canada - AD_UKC129_MetaG | ecosystem: Engineered > Bioreactor > Anaerobic > Digestate | place...
GATTCCTTCGGAGAAGATGGTTATGCACCGGGTCCAGGTGACCAGAGTTGTCATCCGCATGCCTCTGACTATAATCCGTCGGATTGGAATATATCGTTAAGTGAATTATTGCGATTAATCCAATTCTTCAACAGCGGTGGTTATCATCCATGTCCGGAAGACCCTGAAAGTGAAGATGGCTATTGCCCCGGCCCAGGGTTATGAATAAACAGGTTAATGTTATAGAGAATAAATAAGACATGGGCGGATTTATAAATCCGCCCATGATGTTTTATCGAGTATTGTTTTGATATAAGAGAGACAAACGACAAAGTAGCAATCTTATTCCCATAACCGCGATAGATTAAAAATATCTTACAGATAAAAAGTATCTAAAGCCTCCTGGCTCCTGTGATTTTTACATGTTTATTCTTTACCACAGAGGGCACAAAGACCTTACACAAAGTTCATAATGTAAGAGCGATTAGCCAATCACCCTTGCAAAACAATTCCTTTTTATAATTTGTGAAAATAAATATCCAAGATAAGGAGGATGTAAATAAAGGCAAAATAATGTAGGGGGCGAAACATGTTTCGCCCTAACAATGTGATGATGGCATATCAATTTTATAACGGGGATTTGCGATATTGATAGGGCATTAACGAAATACAGATTTCTCTGTCGGGATAATAAGGCGATTTTTTCCATCGGGATAATAGGGCGATTGGTCAATCGCACTTATGTAGCTGAAGTGTCACCGTTTCCGGTATTTTTTCGTTCTGCATTCATAGATTTGTATTGTAAAAATCTTGCCAAATTTTTACCATGAAGGGCACAAAGACTTTTTCCAAAGATTACAAAGCAAAAGGAATTCGAAGCCAGGAGGCTTTATCTACGATTTTCTTACTTTATAGACCTATAAGGGCACGGTATGTCATAACCCTACGATAGTGAGGAAAGTATAAATCTGTTACCTATGTCTATTGGTAATTTTTCTATTACTGGCTGATATTGTTGGTTTCGTTTGTATTTTGGGGTGGGACGATATGAATATCGGTAGTTAGTGGGAAATGGACACCCATTAGACTGGGGAAAATAACTTCCGCAAATACTGCGGTATATTGTTGGGGTTGGACAGGTATTGTTAATCTGTAAATACCTTCTGCTGATTCAGAGAGTACTTTATATTTCCAGTTTTTGTTTTCAGGCTGGAAAATAGTTCCCCGTTTGTCCGCACTGCAATACCATAATCGGCATTCTATAATTTCTTCACTCACTCGAATACGACAATCCCCTTGTGAGGAAAATTCCCATTGGAAAACGGGCATATTTTTCTGTCCTAACAGCCGCTGATAGAACACCTGTATGGTATCCTTAAAATCATATATGCGGAGATTGGAATTGGATGTCGGTGTGAAATTATAAAGTGTTTGTTGGGGTAAGAAGGCATATTCGCGTGATAATTGCAATTGCGGATAAATCAGCCAGTTTACAGGGTCTGGTATTTCAGAAATAACCTGCTCGGAAAGGGAAATCATATCCTGCCATTGGTTATTGCTTATAGAGATGATAAGTTTCGGAATTTTTAATGCTTCACGATAATAATAAGGGTCTATTACTTTTAATAAGTTTTCGCCATCTTCTGTTTCTAATAGGGGGAATAGTCCAGCGTCGTCCATTTCTGCAAAGAGGTTCGGAAGGGCTATCTCATCCATAAACATACGTTTTATTTGTTGTTCCAGATGGAAACCTGTAGCATTTATGGAGACCAGCGCTGTTATACGATTATCCACCGGTGGCACCAACCAAGATGCAAAGAAAGGGGCATCTGCACACAGGACAAACTCTTTCAGGGGAATTTCTGAACGCAAATTTTTCAGTAATAATTCCTGAACTGCGTCCATAGCCCGAACTACTGTCTTGACTAATGGACAAAAAACTATCCAACTGGTCTCATGTGTCTCAAAATATTGTTTTAAACTCCAGCTGAAAAATTCAGCAGGTTCTAAATGTTCTATTTGCGTTGGGGTTTTGTAGATACCTACCTTATCCCGTGGAAAGCCTTCAAGTATGGATACCACTGACTTTGAGGATACTGCAAGTGAAATGAAATAAGGGGGAATTTCACTCATAGGCGTCTCGGATGTCGAAAATCCATTTGTCAGCACCAGCATCCCGATATCTTTTACCCGTTGTTTGGGCACAATTACAGTTAGCCAATGTCTCCATACAGGGGGAACGGTCTTTTCCGAATGCCAACTCTGGGAAGTAAAATCGAGGATATATGCTTTGTAGCCATCACCTTGCTTCTCTTCAATTACCTCAAATTTATAATTATTGTCATATTCTTTTACAAAGTTTGATAATACCTTTGAATAGTCTATGGGTTCTGTGTTGGATGTTTCTTGTTTGGTTAACGATGTTAGACTTTTTCCTATTCCCGGAAGTGCTCCATTAAAGTAATAGGTATATACAATAAATCCGCTCAGACAAAGAGAAATCAGCGAAATAAGAAGAAGTAGCATAACAAATAGATTTGTTTTCAAATTTGAATGTTTTGGAGGCAATGCGACGGTTTCATAAGGGAAAGGGGTTGGCATAGGGGTATAAGGAGTTCCCATAACAGTCGGATTGGGTGGTATAGGTGTGCTTGCGGTAACTGTTGGAGATGGTTGCATCGGCATTGCCATAGGAGTAGGGCTTACAGTTCCACTACGAACTTCATATGGCGTATGCGGCACTGAAGGGGGAGGTGTTGGAGTTGCTCCAGCGGGGGTTTTAGGGTCCAGGGGAGTTGATGGTGATGGTGTCGGGGTAGGTGTTTGATATTGTATTTTTTGACTGTCGCTGGGTGTTATAGGGTATCCATGGGGCGTTTCTTTATTTTGTAATGTATGTTCCGTCGTTATAGGAGTTGTGGTATCTGACAATATCATTGTCTTCTGTTCTAAAACAGGCATTTCCCCAGATTCTTTCTTTATCAAATCATTCTTGATTTCGCGAAGACGGTCTGCTATTTCTTTGCCTGAGGAAGGTCTTCCTTCCGGATTTTTTAGAAGACATTGCGAAATAAGTTTTTCGAGAGAGACAGGCAGGTCGGGATTTATCAGACGGACAGGAGTAGGTGGAGTATCGGTATGTTGCCTCATCAGAGCCAGATAATTTTCCGCCTCAAATGGTAAGGACCCTGTGAATATAAAATATAAAACAACACCTAACGAATAAATGTCCGATTGAGGAGTTGCTTCCTTACCCAAACATTGTTCCGGTGACATATAAGCAGGTGTGCCTAATACATTATGCTCACCCGTCAGCGGAGTTAATGATGTATCCCTCAGTCGGGCAAGATTGAAATCCGTTAATTTAACAATTCCATTATCATCAACAAGAATATTCGCTGGCTTCACATCCCGATGGACAATCTCCGCTTGATGGGCTAAATACAACGCCTCTGCTATTTGCACACCTATATCAATTCGTTCTACTAAGGAAAGACTTGGATTATCCCGAATAAATCGGTCTAAATTTTTCCCGTGAACATACTCCATCACTAACGCTAACCGCTGATTTTCTTCAACAATATCATAAATCTGGACAATACCCGGATAGTTTAGACGAGCCGCACTTTGTGCTTCACGAAGAAACCGAGCTACACGCCCCGGTTCTGAGGAATGCTGAGGATGAAGTACTTTAATGGCAACTTCCCGTTTCAAACGCGGGTCAAAACCACGATAAACCACACCAAAACCACCTTCAGCAATTCGCTCATCTATGCGGTATACGCCAATATTTGAAGGTATGTCTCCTGATATACTTGACACTTTCTATCCTAATTTTATGATTTGCAATATTTTATTATATTTTAACTATACCGATAATTAATATCCTAATCCAAATACAGCAGGGACAAAAATCCCCTCCTTTTTAAAATACCGATACATAAAAAATAGTTCATTAATTTACTATGTTGAGAAGATGATTTATTATTATTCTTATCTTTCGAATACGGGTTTTTCTGAAGAATAGACGATTGGGACGAATGAGACAAATGGGACAAATGGGACGAGTAAAAAGACACCTACTGCAATAGACGAAATCGTAGGGGCGCGGCATGCCGTGCCCTTATTTCGTTTAAAGATATTTGTGGTAAAACAAATCAACCACAGAGGACACAAAGGAAATCTTACACAAAGGACACAGAGGAGGGCGAAGCATGTTTCACCCCTACATTGTGAACTTTGTGTAAAGTCTCTGTGTTCTTTGTGGTAAAAAGACTTATTTACTTAAAAATACCTGAAGCGAAGACACTTCGGCTACTTTATTCTTGTTTATTCGAGTCATTTATGATAACTAACCCCTTTACTCGATTTAACATCAATGTCGCATCGGTTTCACCAGTCCTATCACCCATCAGTCCTATTAGTCTCATCAATCTCATTTGTCCCATAGGTCCCATATATGGTCCCAGATACACCAAAGAACGCACATATAACGATTTTATTTCTTTTTTATTCATATTCTTGGTATTCTTCGCCGTATTGTGAAGACGCTAAAAGTTATATGTTGCCCATGTCCTACAGTTTTTCATACAAGGAAATTACCACACACATCTCCCTGTAATAGCCATTTTTTGAGTTTATACATTCGTAGGGTTTCTTGTATATAAGGGGAATGTGTTAGAAGCCGGGGTCAGGGTTTTGTTGTTCTTCTGGTGGAAGGAGAGGGGCAACTTCCGTTTCAGAAGGGGTTGCAGGTTCTGTTGTTGTAGATGTTGACGGTTGATTTTTGTCAATAGGTTCTAGAAGTGCTTCTTCAGGGACGGTTTCTTCTGTTCTTTTGGGAACTGCATAGAAAGTAGGTGGGGCTGTTCCTTCAATATATGCTTCTATATAGGAACCGCCAAGGGTGCCCGTAATACGGTTAATTTTGTAGAATTGAACACCGGAAGGAACTGTAAAATCGCGGACGGGCAGGTCTTTTTCGGCAAACATCATAAAGTCAACCCAAATGGGGCATGCAAGCCGTCCTCCGGTATAGTTTACTCCTCGACCTAAACTACGATTATCCTTATAACCAACCCATACAACGGTAGTATAATCTGTGGTAAATCCGCAGAACCATGCATCCCGACAGTTATTGGTGGTTCCTGTTTTGCCTCCTACGGGTCTTTTCAAGGCACTGGCACGGTGTCCCGTTGGATAGTAACCCAATGAGGGATCTGGTATGCAAACCCCTTTTAACATGTGCATGGTAACATAAGCAACCTTCGGGTCAACCACCTGCTCTTTTTGTTGATATAGGTGATAATCGTAAAGAAGTAAACCTTCTGCATCACGAATTTCTTTTATGAACACAGGATAGAATTTCATTCCGTTATGAGCAAAGACGGAATAGGCAATTGTATGGCTGAGTATTGTCACTTCTACGGTTCCCAGACCTAATGTTAGCCCTACAGAATTGCTAACCACAGTATTCAATTCGCATCGTTCAAAAAAGGTGCGAACAAAATTCAAACCTAACATATCTACCAGACGAATAGAAACAATATTTACAGATTTTTCAATAGCCTGCCGCAGAGGAATAGGACCACGGAAAGAGCCATCAAAATTTTTCGGAGCCCAAACTCGCCCATTAGGCATAACACGAACGAATGGGGAATCGTTAATCAGTGTGGACGGTGTCATCCCTGAAGCTATAGCAGACATCCATATAAAAGGTTTCACGCTGGAGCCGGGTTGTCGCTTTGCCTGTGTTGCAGTATTGTATTTTTCCTCTTCCCAATCCCTACCACCAACCAAAACACGGACGAAGCCTTCATACCCCGGGCGATTATCAACACAGACCAATGCACCGGAAACAGGAATAAAATCTTTTGTATCAAGGCGCGGTTTGTCGAACTTTGTCAGATGTTCTTCTAAAGTTGCTTCGGCTACTTTTTGTAAGGGATAGTCCAGTGTTGTATATACACTTAATCCCCCCTCAAACACTTCGCTTACAGAATATTTGGAGAGCAGAATTTTCCGAATTTCTTCCACAAAATAAGGAGCCTTTATCCGATAGGGTTCATAAATATCAATTCCTTCCTTTTTTAGTTGCTCCCTTTTTTCAGGTGTGATTACCCGTGAAGATAAATCCTCAGCTAAAGCCTCTTGATATTCCTTTTCTGTAATAAACCCCTCTTCCAGCATTTGTCCCAAAACGATGTTCCTGCGTTCCATAGCATTTTTGAAATGATTAATCGGTTCATTTATATTCGGAGCGCGAGTTAAACCCGCAAGAGTTGCCCCTTCACTTAGCGTTAAATCCTGCACACTCTTCCCGAAATATTGCCTTGAAGCAGATTCTACACCGTAAGCATTAATTCCTAAAAACACCTGATTTAAATACAGTTCTAATATCTCGTCTTTTGTAAATTCTCGTTCGACCTGTAAAGCGACAATAGCCTCACGAATTTTCCTCTTTACAGACCGTTCCTGCCCAACACCTAAAGTCTCCACATTTCGGACAACCTGCTGAGTAATGGTACTTCCACCGCGAAAACGACCTGTGCGTAGACCATAAAGGACAGCGTTGATAATGGCATCCGGTCGGACACCTTTGTGCGAATAGAATAAGGCATCTTCCGTAGCAATAAACGCCTTTTGCACATGGAGGGGTATCTGGCTGAGAGGGACTAATTGTCGGTCTTCAATCGTAAATGTATACAGGAGTTCCCCAGTATCTGCATATACTTTCGTGCCTGTTTTCGGGCGAAAAGTTTCTAAAGAGGAAATAACATTCTGAGCATCATCTAATATCCACACAAACACCCCGAGCGCCGAACCCCATAAGGCTCCCACTATTAACATGGAACTAAAAAATAGCCATGCACAACCGCGCTGAGGTATAACTGTATACTCCATTCTATCATCCTACAGGGATATTTTTTCCGTTACAAATAATTTGCTAATTATAAATGAAAAGCACATCACTAAAATAACGCTCATCAGGGAACCTATCAAATTTGCCAATGAATCGAACCAATCGAAAGACCGTGTCGGCACAAAAATTTGGCATATCTCAATAATAAAACCATAAACAAAGGATATGCCTACAGAGATATAGCAAATGGTGCTATTTGAATATTTTTGTTCACTTCGCAACATTCCTACCGATATAAGAGTTGATAAAACTCCATACATTAGGGCATGAAACACCTTATCTTGATACGGAAACCAATCCGGTGTTATTTGTGTTATCGGCTGGATAGATAACCAGAAAATGAACATAGCATATAAGACTGTTATAATTAAATACTTTGTTTTCACATTTAGTTCCCTTTTGTTTCAATAGAAATACGCCTATCCATAGAAGTATCGGAATTATTTGGGGCAGTGGAATTAAAACCAGAGGAGAAATTACCCCCTTGCTGGATGGAAGGATTTTGCAAATCTACAGAGCCTGAACCATATCCCGCAGTCTTTTCTTTAACTACAAACGAAGGGGGCAATCTTTCAGGTAAGATTGTTATCACAGCAGGATAGCCTTCATCAATCGGTGCACGCATAACAGGTGCTTCACGGACCGTTAAATATCCCGTTTCGTCCATAAAAAAAGTAAGTGTGGTATCTTTGCCTTCAGAAAGTAAATCTGCAAGGAGTAGATATACATCTGTTGCAAAATATTGGCGAATTTTGAGTAAATCTCCTGCCATCTGAAGCACTTTTTCTGTGTTGAGTATCCAAAGATATGCGGATAAAGGCAACAACTCATCGGGATTATTAAAATAAACTTCGGGGCGAATTGTTGGACGGGTATAGTTATAATTTCGCATTTTAGCACTCATAAGGAGGGCATTCCGTCGGAGTAGAAGTTCGGGACGAAGTCGAAATTGGACATATTGTATTGCCCGTATTATCTGCGTTACCACCTGCATAGAAAATTCCGGAGCTATTTGCATTCCATATTTTGCGGGGAATTCAATAGGATTGCTCATAACATCCATCGGCAGAAAAGGCAGGTCTGTTACAATTCCGTATTGTAGTGGAACAAACAATTGAGTAGCCGAAATACCTACCTTCTCCGGTATGATAATCATCTTTATATTATGTAATTGGGGCGGAAAACAGGAAAAGATACTTCGCAAACTATGATAATGAGGCTCTGTTAAAATTCCACCATCAAAAATCAAAATATTAAATTCGTTGAAAAAACTTTTCATAGGCTCCGGCAATTGGACATCATTGATAAATTTGTTCGCAGGTAAATAGGTAGATAAAACCATACAGAGGTATATCAGAGATTCGGAAATAGGTGCTAAAGTCTCAGAAGAGGGGAGGGCTCCTGTAGATAAAGATTGTTGCATGGAAACATTCCATATTTGCTCCAATCGAACGGGTGTTTTTTTTAATTCCGTATCCATCATTTCAGACAGTTGTATAATCTGTGACTCTTTCAAGTCGTCTATACTCCTTAATAAAAATTGAGAAGATAAGGAAATAGAGGAAAGGTTGGGGATTTGCTTTTGAACCTCTTTAAGTATAGATTGCGAAGCAAATACTGTTGCATACATAAGCAAATCACTTCGGAACTCCGGTGTTTGACGAATAATAGTATCCCATGCTTGTAAATGAGCCAAACTAAAAGTATTTTCTTCAAAATATAAGGCGGTTTGTTTTTTCCATGCGTCTAATGTAAATTCTTTGGCCATTAATTTTTCTCTTAATGTTTGCCAAAACACCTCCCATTCGGCTGTATTCGGGGCAGGTGGGGATAAAGATGCTAATGTAGATATGTTTGATTGTAATGAGGACAAGGGGCTGATTGGATTATTATCCGCCCCTATTTCCCCTGTCAACAAGGCAGAAAAACAAACGAACATTAAAAAATTATTGGAACCGATAAAAAATTTTTTTAACATATCACATCTTCTATTATATTTATCTTTGGGTCATAATTAAAATGTTAACGGAATTCAGGAACAGTAAATAATTTTGTATTCCCTTTGTTAAAAATTAGAGTATATCTATTGGGCAATTCTACTTTCTTATGAAAAGTTTCCTGTTCATACGGTCCATCTAATATATATTTTACCTTATATTTCTTTAATATTTCTTCCATAATAGACAAATCTCCACAAGTATAAAAACGAAAAACATCCGCCGTTTTTGGGGCATAATCCTGTGTAAGCATAAAATGCCCTGTAACTGTTCGACAAGGGGTAAAAGCAAAAATGAATTGAGATGTCTTTGGTGACGCCATCACAATCTCTCCTTCTTTCCCATTTTTTTTCAGGTATTCTAACGCCGCATTTTCATCTTCCGATAAAAAATAAGCCCACTGGGAATGTCCATATTTTAAGTCGCGAAACATGGAATAATAAACAAGAATTGTTGTAGGTATTGAAATCAGAATTATCAGGATAGCAAGTAATAATTTTCGTGAAAACAAAAATGATAGGAAGCGAAGGATATTATTTTCTGTAGTAGTATGTTTCGTTATGTAATCATTTACCCACGGATAGGGTCCTATCACACTTAAAATGGGCGGAACAATAAAAAAGGTATATAACCCCGATTCCTGACCTGCTTTCCAATAGGGATAGAGATTACAAATTCCCCATGCTACCATAAGCCAGACAAATATTACTAAAAAACTTATCCGTTCTTGACATTTCTTCACAAGATATACGAAGAATATCATGCAAATCGTCCATGTCCAGCCAATACCTAAAACATATTCAATCAAAAAGCCGGGTTTGCCCATAAATTGATAATTTTCAGACCAGCCCGACATTCCTAATGCATCTGACACGGATACCCATAGATAATACAGAATAGCAGGAGCATGAATTACAGCAGGGATAGCACATAAGTAGAACCATTTCCTTTCAAACTTCTTTTGTATAAAACAAAACAAAACAGGGATGAGTGCAAACATAATATAAGATTCAGGTATCAGATAGGGACGCATTAAGGAATGGAGTAGAGCCATCATACCGCACAAAACAAAATACTTTGTTTTTCCCGTCTGGAAACCGCGTATAAGAAACGCATACATCAAAACGGCAAGTGTTATGGAACGAATAAAATGAGGTTTACAAACAAGATAACTAAATATCTGAACTCCTTCCATGTCCCACGATAGCGGCAAGGATAAATGAAGATAATGATTTAAAAACCCTATGAACCAGCCGAACCCAGAACCAAAAGTAATTAGAAGCAAAACAAATCTTCGTTGGTAAATACTATCGAAAATAATCGCAAGAAAATAATATATAGTAAAGAGGAACAAAAAAACAGATAGACATCTATCTATATGAAAAAAACCAATCACAGATATATGAAGAAGCCGTGCCATTCTTCCCAACAACCACCATTCCACATTGAAATATGAATTTGGGGGAGAATTCGGTGTGCATTGATTGGTGAGCCACCATTTCCCTTCCCATGCCTGACGCTGGAACATGATATATCCAAACGAACCCGCAGTGCCTCTGCCCACCATACCCATGAAAACACCCTTTTCCCGTTCAAGGTATTTGCCATATAGGTAAGGGAAAGTGCCTATAAGGCAGATAAGAATACTCAATAGGAAAGGGAACAAAAACTCCTGTTTCGAAAGGGAAGGGCAATAGATAAAATTTTTTAGGGATTGAGCGGTGTCGTTGAAAGAATCCTCCTTGTTCATCAAAAATAGCCTCCACTGGTAATTTTTTCTTTTTCTTCAGAACTCATTTCCCCTTTTGGCTCTTCCTGTGGAGGAGGTTTTAATTCCAATTTTTCTTTGTCAGTTTTCATAACAGGACGGGATGAACACCATTTTTCCCATTCTTTTTTGAAATAATTCCACATTTCGGTATGTTGTGTTTTATCTGCAAGTTTTTGAGGAAATCCCTTTTCATTCGGAATGAATAATTCTTCAAATTCGGGTTCTATACAAAACGAACGGGGTTGGCGTTTCCCGCTTATATATTCCTCTCGAAGTTGTTTTTGCTTCTGGGCATATTCAGAACATTCCTGCCAGGTAAGCCATTGTTGCCAATTTAAATATTGCCATCCTTTTTTAATCAGTGAGCGACCTATAGTTCGAGAGGGAAGATATAACTCTGAAAAAATAATTCGTTCTTGGGGAAGTTCCTTTTTCTCTCCTTTCCACCAATCCGTTAAAGGCAACGCCATCCCATCCCATTGGGGGTCTGTCCATGATATTCCAAGCATTCTTAAAAGTGTTGGGAACATATCTATCAAAGACACCTCTTCCTCTATGCTCTGGCTTTGCGAACTTATATAAGGAGCATGAACGATAAGCGGAACATGAATGGTCTCAAGATATAATCGCCAGGCATGTTCAAGAAAGTTATGGTCTAAAAATTCCTCTCCATGGTCGGCAGTAAACAGCCAGATTGCATTTCTATTAGCCCGTAGTTTTTGTAACGAATGATAAAGTGTTTTTACACAATCATCCGTAAGTGCAATTTCCGCATCATAACGAAGAACTAAATCTTCAAATCGCTCTTCACCAGGACCAAAACCTTGCTGAACCAATTCTGGCAAATGGAACCGAATTTCATCATATAAGCGAAGAGGTTTCGGATAAATTTTATTATCAAATCGGAGATAGTAAGAAGGTGGTGGTTCATAAGGCTCATGGGGGTCGTAAATATGCACATAGATAAAAATGGGCTTTTCTTTTTCAAGTGTGTTTATATATTTCAAGATTTCCTCTACAAGTTTAACCCCGTTCCCACTAATACCAAACTGCTTTGTTAGCACTTTTACATAATCAAAACCTTTTCCGAACATTTGTTCTTCCAGTGCGGGATGGTCTGTGAACAACAAAGTTGTATAACCTTGATTTTTGAGAGCCTCAGGTAGAGTTACAACCGTTGGGTCTATTTGTGCTCGCCAACCTGTACTCCATGGAGTAGACGAGGGGTAGCGCCCCATTAAAATAGCACTCACACTTTCACATGTATATGTCGAAGCGGAATAGGCTTTTTCAAAAATAAGGCTCTGTTTAGCAATTTCATCTATAAAGGGGCTGGTATTGCGATGATAACCATAAACACCTAAATGGTCTGCACGAAGGGAGTCTATTACGATAAAAAATATATCCGGCGATACATAGTTACCATTATTTATATTCGGTGGAGAGACTACATCGGCTCTACTGCACTCGAAACAAAAAGAAGAAAGGAAAAAAATGAGTAATATGCTTTTTATCCTTGCAGGCATTGTTATTTACCCATATTAAATAGATTCATGTTTAATATTTACATTTATTGTATTAGTATACAAAATTGAAGGGTGTGTATAAATACTATAAGTCAAATATCTATAATAAATTGGACTTTAATTTTGTGAGGAATTATGCACGATATAAAGAATGTCCAATCCCCATTGCCTCCCGAACCGACTCTACCGTATTCAAAGCAACAGGAGTAACTTTTTGTGCATTGGCACGAAGGAAGGATTCTACATAATCTCGATTATTATCCGGGTGATTGAATTTTTCAATTATAGGTGCATTAAATTCGGAAACCAATCGGGCTACTTCCTGCTTTAATTTGCCATAAAACTTTTCACCATTCCGATATTTCTGAACAAAATCCAGATATAAAGGTTCCGGTGCCAATAAGGAAAGAAGTCTGTATAAAACACCGACACCGGCAGGCATGTGAGGAATAATAATGTCCGGGTCGTTACTTTCCACAGGTAAAGGCAAAGGGTCTGTGGATGTCTCAACGGCACGAATCTTCTTTAATACAGTATCCTTATCATCTAATAAATCTAAAGTATTATGTTCACTCTTACCCATTTTGGAAGAACCATCTAAACCGGGAAGTCGAAGGGCTTCTCTGCCAACCGCCTGTGGGACATGAAGCGTCTCTCCGAAACGACTGTTAAACCGCTGGGCAATATCAATAGCCATCTCTACATGCTGACGCTGGTCATCGCCCACAGGAACTTTATCCGCTCGCACTATTAAAATATCTGCGGCCATTAATACCGGATAGCCTAAAAGTCCAAAGGAAAGAGGATTTCCATCTATCTTGGCATCCTCCTGTAATTTTGACATTTTATCTTTATAGGTAGTCCCGCGTTCCAAAAAACCTATATTTGTAATCATCCCCAATAACAAAGTTAACTCTGCAGTACAGGGCAAATCACTTTGCCGATAGATAATGGATTTGTTCGGGTCTAAACCACAAGCAACATAAGTGCGAAGCATATCAATGGTATTCTGATAAATATTTTCTCTTGTAGCAATCGTTGTCAGGGCATGATAATCGGCAACGAAATAATAACATGTAGATGTATCCAATTCCTGAAGTTTTAAAAAATGACGAATAGCACCAAAATAATTACCATAATGCAATCTACCCGTCGGACGAATTCCAGATAAAATAACTTCTTTTTTCTTAAAAGATTCAGCCATAACAAAACCTCTTTTATTTATTGTATTTTTATAAAGAATAAGGGGATAAGAATATAAATAGGATTATATAAAAAATAGCAATAAAGACTCTAATTAGATGTATTTTATATCATCTTTTAGCAAAGTATTTTATTTTAATTAAGGTTAAATATAATATTTGGAGGAGATTTTCATTTTGATTTTTAGGTTGATTAAATATTAGAATATGTTATATAACGAACGGTAGGTATAACAGTAAAGTAAAAATAATTATAAAAAATTAAACCAAAAACTTATTGGAGGAATTCAATATGGCAGAAGAAAAAAAATCTATTAGCTCACTGATGGTAGAAACCAGAACTTTTCCGCCATCTGAAGAAGTGCGAAAAAGAGCCCACATCAAATCGTTTGATGAGTATTACCAGATGTGGAAACGGTCTATTGATGACTGTGAGAATTTCTGGCTGGAACAGGCAGAGACTTTGTCCTGGTTTAAAAAGCCGACCAAAGCCCTGGAATATACATGGAACACAGAGGCACGTGTCATCCGCCACACATGGTTCGCTGATGGTGAATTAAATGTAGCTTATAACTGCCTTGACCGTCATTTAAATACACCCACAGCAAAGAAAACGGCTATTATCTGGCAGGGCGAACCCGAAGAAGATGTTAGACGCATTACCTATGAAGAACTTTACAAAGAGGTTTGCAAATTTGCGAATGTATTGAAATCTTTAGGTGTGAAGAAGGGTGACCGTGTATGTATTTATCTACCCATGATAGTTGAACTACCTATCGTTATGCTTGCTTGTGCTCGTATCGGTGCCATTCATTCTATCGTTTTTGGTGGTTTCAGTGCTGAATCTCTTCGTGACCGTATCAACGATTCTGCGTGCAAAATTCTCATTACATCGAACACATCCTTGCGTTCTGGTAAATCTATTCACTTAAAAGAAATTGCAGACAACGCAATGAAAGAAACTCCTTCTATTGAAAAATGTGTCGTTGTGAAAAGAAATAATGAACCCTGTCCCATGACCCAAGGAAGGGATTTATGGTATGACGAACTTATGGCAAAAGCCGCGGATACATGCGAACCTGAAAAAATGAATGCCGAAGACTACTTATTCATTCTTTACACCTCAGGTTCTACAGGTAAACCTAAGGGTGTTGTTCACAGCACAGCAGGTTATTTACTTCATGTATCTCTGTCCCATAAATACATTTTCGATATTCATGATGATGATATTTACTGGTGCACAGCGGATATTGGTTGGGTTACAGGACATAGTTATATCGTTTACGGTCCTCTTTGTAACGGTGCTACAACTGTTATGTTCGAAGGTGTTCCTACTTACCCCGATGCAGGCCGATTCTGGCACATTGTTGACAAATTTAAGTGCACCGTTATTTACACAGCACCCACAGCCATTCGCACACTCATCCAAAAAGGCGATGAATGGCCTGCCAAGTATGATTTAAGTTCTCTTCGTGTGTTAGGTTCCGTGGGTGAACCGATTAACCCCGAAGCATGGATATGGTATTACGAAAAGATAGGAAAAGGTCGTTGCCCGATAGTGGATACATGGTGGCAGACAGAAACAGGCGGTATCTTAATCACTCCGCTACCCGGTGCCCATACATTAAAGCCCGGAAGTGCTTGCAGGCCTTTCTTTGGTGTTGACCCTGTTATCCTTAGAGATGACGCAACCGAAGTAGATGCCAATGAAGGTGGCAAACTTTGTATTCGTAAGCCCTGGCCGGGCATGATGAGAACTACATGGGGTGACCATGATAGATTTATTGATACCTACTTCACCATGTATAAAAATCTTTACTTCACAGGTGATGGTTGCAGACGGGATGAAGATGGTGATTATTGGTTAATGGGTCGTATTGACGATGTGGTCAATGTTTCCGGTCACCGTATTGGAACAGCAGAAGTAGAAAGTGCATTGGTTTCCCATGAAAAAGTTGCGGAAGCCGCTGTCGCTCCAATGCCACATCCTATCAAAGGACAGGCATTATATGCTTATGTAACTCTGGTTGCGGGTGTTGAAGAAAGCGAAGAATTGAGAAAAGAGTTGGTCACGCATGTTCGTAAAGAAATTGGACCTATCGCTGCACCGGATGTTATTCAATTTGCCCGTGCATTGCCAAAGACCCGTTCGGGTAAGATTATGCGTCGTATCCTTCGCAAAATTGCAGAAAACGACCTTAGTAATTTAGGGGATACCACTACATTGGCTGACCCATCAGTCGTCGAAGAACTCGTTAATGGCAGAAAAGCCTTACTTAAAGACTAATATGAATACTTTTTGTTAAATAACTTTTTAGAGCCGTGAGTTGTTAATAAAATTACACTCACGGCTCTTATTAAATTAAAAACAATATTATGGAGGGTTTCGAATATGAGTGAGCAAACAACTCAAAATCGATGGATTGTTGTTATCGGAGCACTTATTGTTCAGGTAAGTTTGGGCGCTGTTTATATATGGAGTGTATTTCAAACTCCTCTGAAAGCGGCTTTCCCCACCTGGACGGAAACACAAGTAACTTATCCATCACAAATTGTGCTTGCGGCATTTGCTCTTGCAGTTATTATTGGTGGAAGAATTCAAGACAAGTTAGGTCCTCGAATTGTTGGAATTTCAGGCGGAATTATTTTAGGTATTGGGCTTATTCTTGCAAAGTTTACGCAAAACTTTGCAGACTCGCCCGAAATGGCTTTGTACTGGCTTATCTTCTCGTTTTCTATCTTAGGCGGATTAGGAATTGGTTTTGCGTATGTTTGTCCTATTGCTACCTGTGTAAAATGGTTCCCGGATAAAAGAGGTTTAATTACCGGTTTAGCCGTTGCTGGCTTCGGTGCAGGTGCCTTTTTCTTCGCTCCATTAGCCAAAGCATTAATATCAGGTGGTGCCTATGAAATTATGAGTGTAAAACTTTTTACATTACCACAAGTCGGTGTTTTCAATACCTTTCTTACGCTGGGTGTTATTTTCCTTGTTGCGGTTGTATTTGGCTCTTATCTGTTAAAAAATCCGCCTGCCGGATTTAAACCCGCAGGCTGGAATCCACCACAACCTGCAGGTGGAGCTGCAACTCGTGTTGATTATAGTCCTACGGAAATGTTAGCCACTCCTGCCTTCTGGTTACTCTGGATTACCTACTTTGCGGGTTGCACAGCAGGTTTACAGGTAATCATGAAAGCGTCCCCTATCTGGCAATCTTTCAGTATCTCCGCAGTTTCTACAAGACCTGTTCCTGAAGATATATTTAGCGGTATCGTTTCTAAAGGAGCGATGGCTGTTTCTCTTATCGCCATATTCAATGCCGTAGGACGAATCTTCTGGGGTAAAGTATCTGATAACATCGGAAGAAAAGCAACCTTAATTCTTATGTTTATACTATGCGGTGCTGCTATGTTAGTGTTAAACTATTTGCGGACCTATCCTTTATATATTTTAGGAATTGGTGTTGTAGGTTTATGCTTCGGCGGTTATCTGGCGTTGTATCCTGCGGTCGTCACCGATTATTATGGAACAAAGAATGTAGGTATTAACTACGGTCTGATGTTTACCGCATACGGTGCCGGCGGATTGGCAGGTCCTTATCTTGCTGCTAAATTAATGGCTGTGGCAGAAAAAGTCCCTTATTTAGTTACTGAAAAAGGAGCACAAATAACAAAAGAATTTGCTTTAGGAAGTTATAGCACAGCGTTTATTGTTAGCGGTATTGCCTGTCTGGTTGCTGGGGCTATCATACTTATCATTCAGCCACCTAAAGCCGCTAAGAGTTAAAATCCCATTAAAATTTACAAAATAATGGCAGAGAAATAATATTCTCTGCCATATTTTTTTGATAAGCAAAAAAGACCCTCAGGATAATTTTACTTTTTTATCAGAGGAAAAAATTTCATCTTCTAAAATTATAAATATCGCTACAGAAAAGGCAAGATATACCTGACCGATAGGATAGGAAAGACGAGGGAAAGCAAGAGACATAACGACTACCTGTGCAACCAAAGCACACCAGTAACCGACCCAAAAACCTTTGTCGTTCCCTTGATACCGAATATTCACAAGGTAACCACTCAAAAATATAATACCCGCTAAAGCAAAAACTATGATACAGAAGCCGATAATCCCACCCTTAAACAGCCAGTATACCCAAAGATTATGTAAAGTCTGAATGGTTGAAAGAGCATATAAATCCTGCCAGAAATTGGAGGCTAATCCTATACCCTCAAACTGACTGCCCATACCCGTACCCAATAAGGGCGATTCTTTTAAGTTCTCCAAAGCCCCCGTAATTTCTACTAACCGTGATTGAATGGAAATTCCTAACTCTGAATTTGTCCAGGATAATATGTCCAGATGGAAAAGAAGAACAAGAGTAAAAAAGACTATGGCTAAACACAATGTAAACATAACGAACATTAAAGGTCTTAACCGCGAGGGTAGATAGAGAATTACTACAAGAACACTACCAAAAAAGACGGTTACTAATGCGGTATTCATCATTAAAATAAAAAGTGGAGGAATAAAAAACAATATAAAAATAAGTGCCTTTAGTTTTTCTTTATATTCTTTATAGTAGAAAAACTGGCTTAAAAAAATAATAAAAAAGATTTCAAAAAACATGTGTCCATTTAAACGAACTTCTTGCAATCGGAAAGGTCCTATTTTCGCAGGAACAAATTCTCCTAAATAATTTTGGAAACGGAGTATCTTCCCCGTTAAAAGCACATAAATAAATAGGGCATAGGTGGCAATTCCTAATAACACCGTTAGAATAAATATGATATTGATTGTCTTTTTCAAAGAGGCAAGGGATTTCCATGCGTGTGGAAATATTAGTGCCGAGAGGAAAAAGAAGGGGAAGCGTGTTTCTGCGATGACGCGTTGCCAATGGTGACCGGATAAAAATCCGATGGTAGCGATATAAGCAAAAAACAACAGATAAAGAAGAACAAAATACAGGAAAACGCTCCACCGCCAATATATCCTTTCTAAAACAAGGTTAACAAAAAAATTTCCTAAAAACATAAACATCATAATTTCACGAGGGTGTATCTCCATCCAGGCAACAGGAAAAATTGTTATAGAAATGTAATAATGATTGAGTATCATAAAGACAAGGAAGATGGTGGCAGAATAATTTAAGGGGAGTAATAGATATAGAATGGCAAAAGGAATGGCTAAACCCAAAAAGAAAACTTGTAAGAAAGGATAGTTTAAAATGAAAAGTAGAAAAATAAGACCCAAACCGTAAAGAACGGTGCATAGAAAAGCAACAATCGGGAGAGACGATTTTGTTAAAAATAGATTTCTTTCTTGAGATAACACTTTCTGCACGGCTATTTCCGTTTTTATATTACCTTACAATAAATAAGAATGGGATTTCTAATTAAAGACTAACTTGCCAGACCTTTTTCGTGTTCTTCGGCCAATTGCTCAATAAATTCCGGTTCCAATTTGGGGAATAAAACTTTTGGCGGATTGAGAGAAAAACCCGCAGGTAAAGGTTTTGTAATTTCTGCCCAGATATCGTCTCCCCCTTCGGGACCTTGTTGCTTTATTTCATAATTTATAATAGAACACAATTCTGAACTACCCTCAGGTATGAACGGGTTCATCAGAATAGATAATGCTTTAACAACCTGGGCACATACATAAAGAGTTGTTCCCGTTCTTTCCATATCTGTTTTTCGGGTTGCCCAGGGTTGTTTGGAGTCAAAATAGACATTGGCTTTACGGGCAAGGTCTACCCATCGTTCCAACGCTAAACGGAAACGAAATGTTTCAATACTTTCTGCAACTCCTTCTTTTGCCGTAGAAATAGCAGAAAGCATGGCATTATCTGCTTCATCCATTATTCCAGGGGAAGGAACTTTGCCCTCAAAGTTTTTCATAATCATTGTCAGGGTTCGATGAATAAAATTCCCCACAATATCACAAAGTTCACCATTATAATGGTTACGAAATTCATTCCAATCAAAATCGGAATCTTTATTCTCGGGCATGATGGAACATATATAGTAGCGAATTGAATTCGTGCCTAATTTATCAATAGCCCAGTTTACGCGAATCATGTTGCCTTTGGACTTGGAGCCCTTCTCCGATTTACCTGTTCTGCGATTGAAAATATTCAGATACTCATTTCCAACGACATTGTCCGCCATAATGAAATTGTCCTGTCCCATTAACATCGCAGGGAAAATAACGGCATGGAACGGAACATTGTCTTTCCCAATAAAATGGATTAACCTTGTATCCGGATTTTTCCACCAATCTTCCCATGCGTGGGGGTCTTGATATTTATCTATACCCCACTGCCTTGTATTGGTTACATATCCAATAGGGGCATCAAACCACACATAGATACGCTTGTTCATAGCATCGGGATGGTCTAACGGTATAGGAACCCCCCAATCAGTATCTCGGGTAATACAACGGGGACGCAAATCTTCTATCCAGCTCAATGCTATTCCACGGACATTGCTTCGCCATTCCGGATGCGACTCTAACCATTGGATAAGTTTTTCTTGAAACTTGGGCAAATTAAGAAACCAATGTAGAGATGTTTTTAATATAGGAGTGGAATTATCACCGGGAATATTGGCACGGGGATTGATTAATTCCTTCGCTGTATATTGAGCACCACACTTCTCACATTCATCACCGTTGGCATCTTCATAACCACAGCGTGGACATTGCCCCTTTACATAACGGTCAGGTAGAAATCGGTTTGTCTTTGTGGAATACCACAATTCCATTTCGCGGGGAAAGATATACTGTTTATTATAAAGGTTGGTAAAGAATGACTGCGTGGTATCAATATGCAAATCCCATGAAGTTCTTCCATAAATATCGTATGAAATACCTAATCTCCGAAAGGCTTCTGCATTAGCATTATGATAGCGGTCTATGACATCTTTGGGGGTTGTTCCTTCTTTCAATGCTGTTAAAGTAATCGGCACACCATACTCATCCGAACCACCAATATATAGGACTTTTTGCCCCCGAAGTCGCTGATAGCGAACATAAATATCTGCTGGTAAATACGCACCGGCGATATGTCCTAAATGGATATGTCCATTCGCATACGGTAAAGCACTTGTAACTAAAATTTTTTTATAACCCATGTGTTATTTATTCCTCAAAATATCTTATAGTTCTTGAACTTTTCGGGTGTTGATGTATAAAAAATTAACAGAAAAAATTGCACACCCAAAAGTCTATCTCTAAAACAATGAAATCAAATACTGATAACTCTTCTTAGCACTATCCAGGGAATTCTTCTCAAAATCCGTATCCTGCTCTATAATCCATTCGCTTGAGTTCCTTGCCTTTATTTCTGCTAATACCTCCCGCCAATTAATTTTCCCTTCATTTCCTAATTCTGTAAATTTTAAGGGTTCTATTGCCCGAACATCTTTTAAGTGGAATAAAGAAATTCTTTTATTGTATCGTTGAGCAGTTAGCAAGGGGTTTTTCTGTGTAGCAACATAAGCCCACCCAAGGTCTAATTCGATATTAACATTTTGGGTTTGTGTAATAAGTTTATCGAGAAGATACCCTTGTTTTGTAGCAATAAGTTCATGGGCATGATTATGGTAAGAAATAGAAAGACCCTGTTGCTGTGCCTGACTACCTATTTGTTCCAATTCGTTGAGGACGGAGGAAAGAAGGGTTTCGTCCTGCCATATTTGAGGGTCAATCCATGGGACAACAACTTTGTCAATACCTGCCTCTTTTACTTCGTTGAAAAAACTTTGCGGGTCCTGACGCAACATCAGAAAGTCCACATGGGTGCTTATCGGTTTTAGATTATATTGTTGTAATTTTTTTCCAAACTCGGGGATGGTCATCGTCCCTGTGTCTGCGATTTCTACATAACGGAACCCTATTTCAGAAACTTGTTGAAGGGCGTTATCACAATCTCTTGCTAACTCATCACGAATGGTATAGAGTTGAAGGGCTATTTTAGGAAATTGAGAATTGGGGTGCGTCATAATTTTTTTCATGTAGAAATGTATTTTTTAAGGAACATATAACTTTCAGAAATTTCTTCCAATATATCTCCCTGAAAGGAGTCCTGTTCATACATATACCATTCCACCTGTGCTGTTTTTGCCGCTGGGAGGATTTCTTCCCAATTAAGGTCGCCTTCTCCTAAGGGAACAAAGGTATGCTTTTTACCGACAAGTTTCTTTTCTATTTTGGCATCTTTAATATGGACAACGGGACATCGTTTCGGATATTTTTTCAACCAATCCGCAGGATTGGAACCTCCAATGTATAACCATGCTAAATCAAATTCTGCATATAAATTGTCGGGACAGGTAGACTGTAAGAGGACATCCAATCTGGAGGAGGATTGATTGGGAAAAGATTGAAGTTCCCAATCGTGATTATGATAGGAGAGGCGTATATTTTTTAAACGAAGCCGTGCACCCAGAGCATCCAGTCTGGCACAGCCTTTTAACCAGGCTTCCGAATCGGCACGACAATCCGACATCATTCCACCCGGGGCAATATCCGTCACACCTACTGTTTTCCAGAATTCCACCTGTTCATCAAAATTCTTCTCAAAATCTTCAACATTTATATGTGCTGCAACGGCTTTTAATCCTGCCGTATCCAATGCGGAACGGATTTCTTTTGCAGACAAATCGGGCATACCACTCCATTGGACATATTCATATCCAATCTCACGAACTTTTTTTAATGTGGATTGCAAATCTTTTTTTGCCAGTTCACGGACGCTATATAATTGTAATCCAAAGGGCATGATATTTCCCTTTTTTGTTATTTAGTTTCTTGTTTCTCTTTTTTTTCTTTCTTGGCTTTTTTCGTCTCTTTCCCTTCTAACATATCTATAATTTCGATACGAGCCAAGGGGGAACCGTCTCCTAATCTATGGTCAAGTCGGAGGATACGGGTATATCCACCTGCACGATTGGCACATGCAGGAGCAATCTCTTTAAACAATCGGGTTACCACATCATTATCCCGAAGACGAGCAAATGCCAATCTTCTATGATGTACAGAATCTACTTTGGCAAGGGTGATTAAAGGCTCTGCAAACATACGCAGTTCTTTTGCCTTCATTAAACCGGTTTCAATGGCATCATGGCGGAACAAGGCACACATTAAACTCCGCATCAATGCCTCTCTATGGGAAGTATTTCTACCTAATCTTCTTCCTGCTTTACGATGTCGCATGATTCTAACTCCTCACAAATTGTTTATTCATCTTCTTGTTCATCTTCTAACATTTTTTCTGCTAACAAATCTTCGGCTTCGCTGACCTGTCCTTGAACGCCAGGTTCATGAAATTCTACAGGAAATTGCTTTGCGCGAGAGGCGGAAGTCTGTCCTTTTTTCATTCCTAAGTTGAGACCTAATTTCTGAAGAGTCTCTTTAATTTTCTCAATAGTTGTGGCACCTAAATTGGGAAGTTTGGAAAGGGATTCTTCGGTATATACTACAAGGTCGCCAAGGGTATGTATATTTGCCTTTTTGAAGCAATTTAAAGCTCTTTGAGGGAACTCCACCTGTTCGATGGGTTTAAGAAGAAGGGCATTCATTTTTATTTCATTTATATCTTCTTCACTTTCTTCTTCCTCTTCCGATTTGACCGATACTTTTTCCTGCTTTACAAAAATACGCAAATGGTCAATTAATAAAGCAGAGGATTGTTCTAATGCCAATTCCGGGGTAATGGAACCATTCGTCCAGATTTCAAGAATAAGTCGGTCGTAGTCGGTTTTTTGACCGACACGAGCATCTTCTACCTGGAAATTTACTTTGGTCACCGGAGAGAAACTGGCATCAAGATAAATCGTTCCGCGTTCGGCATGTCCTAATTCCAATTCTTCCGCCGGGACATATCCTCTACCTCGGGAAACTTTTATTTCCATTTTCAATTTAGCATCACTACGAACAGGAACAGCAATGACATGGTCCGGGTTATAAACATCTATGGGTTGACCCTGAAACAGGTCTTTGGCATAAATAATATTTTCTCCTTCATGTTCGAAAGAGAAAATGAGCGATTCACCCTGATTCAGGGATATTTGACAGCGTTTCAAATTGAGAACGAGGTCTGTAACATCTTCCTGAAAACCCGGAATTGCTGAAAATTCATGATATATTCCATCTATTTTTATTGCGGTAATAGCGCTCCCTTCGAGTGAAGCAAGAAGAACCCGCCGTAATGAATTTCCTACGGTTACGCCATATCCCCGCTCAAACGGCTCTACAATAATCCGAGCATAACGGTCATTGGAGGACGGGTCAAATTGAACAACTTCTGGAATGATGAAATCTTTTGCTACCATTTGGTTATACCCTTTGAATTTATGGTTATGCGTGTTGTTTTTTTCTGTATTTTTTATATAAAAACAGAAGTTATACCCTTCTTCTTTTTCTCGGTCTACAACCGTTATGAGGAATAGGTGTTGTATCTTTTATCATAGTTACATTTAAGCCTGTCGCCTGAATGGCTCGAATGGCTGATTCGCGGCCAGCACCGGGTCCACTAACAAATATGCTGACTTCACGAAGTCCCATTTCCAGAGCTCGTTTGCTGGCTTGTTCTGCGGCTAATTGTGCGGCATAAGCCGTGCTTTTACGAGAACCGCTAAAACCTACCTGACCGGCACTGGACCAGGAAATAACATTTCCTAAATGGTCTGTTATGGATACAATCGTATTGTTAAATGTTGCCTGAATATAGGCATTTCCGGAAGTTATCCCTAATATAACTTTTTTCTTTTTTGCTTTTGATTTACCTTTGTCTCTTTGCACGGATGATACTCCTTTTGCAAGTTATTCAATATTGATATTTATAGCAAATTTTTATTTCTTCTTAGATGCAATTCTACGGGGTCCTTTGCGTGTACGGGCATTGGTATGGGTTCGTTGCCCACGGACAGGCAATCCCTTTTTATGCCGTGTCCCACGATAACTCCCAATATCCATTAATCGCTTTATATTCGCAGCGATTTCACGACGAAGGTCTCCTTCAACTTTATAATGATTTTGGATATAGGATGAAATGGTATTTGCTTGTTCATCGGTCAAATCGCGGACACGCGTATCCGGATTAATGTTTGTATTCTTTAAAATTTCGAGTGCACGGGCAGGACCTACTCCGTAGATATATGACAATGCCACAACAACTCTTTTGTCTTTGGGTAAATCTACACCTACAACACGAGCCATTCTTTAACTCTCCTTCTTTATCCCTGTTTTTGTTTATGTTTCGGATTATCACAAATTACACGGACCTGTCCGTGTCTGCGAATAATTTTACATTTTTCACAAATCCTTTTTACTGAACTTCTCACTTTCATAATCGTTCCATTTCCTTCTTAATCGTTAGATGGACCTGATTGTTTAAACCGATATGTAATGCGACCGCGGGTAAGGTCATAAGGGGACATCTCCACCTTTACCTTATCACCGGGCAATATTCGTATAAAGTTCATTCGCATTTTCCCTGAAACATGAGCCAGTATTGTGTGTCCATTCTTCAATTGCACCTTAAACATGCAATTCGGTAAAGGCTCTACAACAACACCGTCAATTTCTATGGGTTTTTCTTTCATACTATTTTTATCTCAAAACCTCTAATTATTGCGTTGTCCCCATATAAGTTTTTCATTATATGAAAGGATTTCTCCTTTATCTGCACGGACAACAATGCTATGTTCGAAATGGGCACTGGGTAAACCATCACGGGTTACCGCTGTCCAGCCATCGTTTAAAATACGAACGGCAGATGTTCCCATATTCACCATCGGTTCTATTGCAAGTATCATGCCTTGTCTAAGTCGCACACCGGGTTTGCCGGTATCGAAGTTCGGAATTTGTAAGGGTTCGTGCATCTCCGTGCCGATACCATGTCCTACAAAATCACGAACTACAGAGAAACCTTCTTTTTTGCATGTATCTTCAATTATTTTTCCAATATCGTTTATTGTATTTCCTTCTTTAGCAACACAAATGGCTCTTGACAAAGCCAAATCTGTGGTCTCAATCAGTTTCTTTCGTTGAGCATCAATATCACCACAAGGCAATGTAACTGCTGCATCGCCATAGTAGCCACAATAACATGTTCCGACATCAATACTCACAATTTCTCCTTCTTTTAATACTCTTTTGCCGGGTATCCCATGGACAACTTCATCTTCGATAGATATACATGTTGCCGCAGGATAGCCTCGATAGCCTTTGAACGATGGGATAGCCCCTCGTTCGCGTATCATTTCTTCGGCAATTTTATCTAAATCTTTTGTTGTTATTCCCGGTCTGATGTGCTCTGCCAAAGTCGCCAAGACTTCAGCAACTATTTGGTTTGCAGTGCGGAGTAATTCTATCTCCCATTCAGAGCGAATTACCACCATACCGCATTTTTTCACCTTTATAGAATTAAGATTATGTATTATAACAACTTACAAAATTAAATTCAACATAAAAAATATTTATTTTTTAATTAAAAACTTCTGCGAGAACGAATTCGTCCTGCTTTTCCACTAAATCCATCGTAATGTCTCATTAACAAATGCTGTTCTATCTGCTTAATTGTATCTAATGCAACACCGACTAAAATCAATAAACTGGTTCCTCCAAAGAATTGGACAACTGTCCAATCGGGAACTTTGATAAAGAAATACACCGCCTCGGGAAGTAACGCAATGATAGCAAGGAATATAGAACCTGCAAGGGTTATGCGTGTCATAATATGGTTTAGGTATTCGGCTGTGGCTTTGCCCGGTCGAACACCGACAATAACACCACCATATTTTTTCATATTGTCTGCAATTTCTACGGGATTAAATGTAATCGCTGTATAGAAAAAGGAAAAGAAAATAATCAGCCCACCATAGCAAATAGCATATCCAATGTTCCCCGGATAAAACAGTTGACGAATAATCTGTTCTATAATAGGAATGCGTATTGTATCACCTAAATACGCAGGAAGAGAAAGTATGGAACTTGCAAAGATAATAGGAATAACACCTGCCTGATTTACCCGTAAAGGTAAATATGTTTTCTGTCCGCCTGAAACCCTTCTTCCTTTTACCTGACGCGGATACTGAACAGGAATTCGGCGTTGACCCGTAGTGATTGCAATGGCTCCCGCAATAACGGCAACCATTAAGAAAACAAGTACCAGCGCCTGAAACATATTCAATTGCTTGGATACAAAAACTAATTGAACAAGATGTCGTAATGCGGCAGGCATGCGCGAAACGATACTTGTAAAGATAATCAATGACATTCCATTGCCGATACCAAATTCACTTATTTGTTCTCCTATCCACATAACAAATGCAGCACCTGTTGTAAATGATAAAACACAGGTGAAAATAAACATAGGTCCAGGATTAGGAACAATTTCTCTTCCTAACCCTTGCAAGAACCATGAAATTCCTATAGACTGAATAATACAAAGAACTATCGTCCCATAACGGGTATAATCATTAATTTTTTGTTGTCCCTGGTGTCCTTCCTTTTGTAATTTCTCCAATGCGGGAATAATGGGAATTAAAAGGGATAAAATAATAGATGCGGTAATGTAGGGCATAATACCCAATGTGAAAACGGTAGCACGGGCAAAGGCCCCTCCACTGAACATATCGTAGAAACCTAATAGCCCTCCCCCCTGACTAATCTTCTGTGCTAATGCAGCACCATCAATGCCAGGAGCCGGAACATGACAGCCGAGCCTGTAAATAGCCAACATAATGAGAGTAAATATAATTCGGCTTTTCAGTTCCGGTATTCTAAATGCATTTTTGAAAGCCTCTAAAGGTTGAGACACCGAACAGCTCCTCTCATACTATTTATGAGTTTTGTGTTTCTTCTGTAGTTTCTTCTTTTATTTTTCGTAATGTAATTGTTCCTCCCGCACTTTCAATTTTCTGTCGTGCAGAGGGAGACACCGACTGAACTATAATATTAAAGGATTTTGTTAATTCACCTTTACCTAAAATCTTAACACCACCCTTTTGTTTCTTGGCTAATCCTTTCTTAATCAAATCTTCCGTTGTAATGGTTGCACCTGCATCAAAGAATTTTTCAAGCATTTCTACATTGACTATGGACACAGGGAACCGTTTTATATGGTGGAAACCGCGTTTGGGTAGACGACGATGTAAAGGCATTTGCCCTCCTTCAAATCCGGGTTTTGTCTTATAACCCGAACGAGATTGAGCCCCTTTATGTCCACGACAGGAAGTTTTTCCATGTCCAGAACTGGGACCTCTTCCAACGCGTTTTCTTCTCTTTTTGGCACCTTCTTTATAAGTTAATGTATGTAGTTCCATCGTCTTTTTCCCTTTTTACCTCTAATTTAATCTTCCTTCGGTTTTGTTTTCTTGGATAAGGTATTCAAACCTCTGATTTGCAACATTTCTTCACGGGTTTTAAGTTGACGAAGCCCGTTCAAGGTTGCCCATATTACATTTACAGAGGTATTAGAACCTAATGATTTCGTTAATACATTGGAGTATCCTGCGGCTTCTAAAACGGCACGCACAGGACCACCTGCAACTATGCCCGTTCCGCGAGAAGCCGGCTTCAAAAGAACGCGAGCCGCATCCGCTCTGCCCAATACTTCATGAGGGATGGTTGTTTCAACAATAGGAACTTTGAACATGTTTTTCTTGGCTTTTTCTGTTGCCTTCCGAATAGCATCAACAGTTTCGCCTGCTTTACCAATCGCAGCACCGATATTCCCTTTGCCATCACCTACAACAACAAGGGCAGAAAAACTAAAACGTTTACCACCTTTTACTACTTTGGCAACACGACTAACACGAATAACCTGTTCGATAAATTCTGTGGGTTGTTGTTCAACTATGACATCGTCTTCTTCGGTTCTTCTTCTTGATTTCTTTTCCATCATAATTTATATTCTCCTTAGAATTTTAATCCAGCTTCTCGTGCGGAGTCTGCCAGAGCTTTTATTCTACCATGATACAAATGCCCTCCACGGTCGAATGCAACTCGAGAGATAGATAGGTTAAGTGCTTTTTTCGCAAGTTCACTTCCTACCTGTTTAGCGGATTCGATATTTCCGCCTTTAATCTTCAGTTGCACAGAGGACGCAGAAACCAGAGTTTTTCCCTGTGTATCATCAATTATCTGGGCATAGATATGATTTAATGTTTTTGTAACACGCAGTCTCGGACAGGACGGCGTCCCAAAAATCTTTTTACGAACTCTTTGTTTTCTCCGTTCCAAACGAACTAATTTTTGATAAATTTTCTTCATAGTATCTCTATCCTATTTGTTATTTTCCACTTGCTTTGGATTCTTTTCTATGAATGCGTTCATAGTCGTAACGGATTCCCTTACCTTTATACGGTTCGGGTTTGCGTAACGCACGAATATTTGCAGAGACCTGTCCCACCAATTCTTTATCAATACCGATAACTTTTATCGTTTGTGGGTTTTCCACAGCGAAAGTAATCCCGGGGGGTGGTTCCATAGTAACGGGATGACTGAAACCTAATGTAAGGTTTAAATTCTTTCCCTGTAAGGAAGCACGATATCCGACACCTTCAATTAATAAGGTCTTCTGGTAGCCCTTTGTTACACCGATTATCATGTTATGGATTAAAACACGGGTTAACCCATGCAGGGCTTTGTGTTCTCTTTTATCACTGGGTCTTTGAACAACGATTTGCTTGCCTTCAATATTTATAATGACCTCTGGATGAAAGGTTCTCTGTAGTGTTCCTTTGGGTCCCGTAACGGTCAGGGTGTTCCCTTGTAATTCGCATTTCACACCATCGGGTACGGGCACCGGTAATTTACCTATCCGTGACACTGTCTATCCCTTTCTTTTATCTCATATTGTTTTGGGTTACCATACTTCACAAATAATCTCGCCACCGAGCTTTTGTTTCTTTGCTTCACGACCTGTCATAATCCCCTTCGGGGTTGACATAATTTGCATTCCAAAACCGCTCCGCACAGGTTTCAGGTCACGATAACCGGAATACCTGCGGATACTGGGTCTACTTACCCTTCGAATTCCTTGAATTACTGAACGACGGTCTTTGGTATAGTTTAATTGAATTTTTAATTGGGGTACTTTGCTATCCTTATCCAGCTGATAATCTGCAATAAATCCCTCTTTTTTAAGGACCTTGCAGATTTCTTCTTTTATTTTAGAAGCAGGAATTTCTACGGTTACATGTCCTGCTTGTGCTGCATTGCGTATCCGCGTTAGCATATCACTGATGGGGTCATTCATTGACATATTTCTTACCCTTTTCCTTATTTACCAACTCGATTTAGTTACACCGGGAATTTTACCTTCCAAAGCCAAAGTGCGAAAGCAAATTCTGCAAATCTGGAAATCACGCATAAAGGCTCGTGGCCTTCCACATCGCTTACAGCGATTGTATTTGCGAACCTTGAACTTGGGAGGTCTGTTTGCTTTTATCATTAAAGATTTCTTAGCCACAATAATTACTCCTATGTTGTAAATGGCATTCCAAACATTCTTAATATTTCACGATTAGCATCTGCAGATGTGGAATTTTTAAATACGAAAGTAATGTTCATTCCACGAACACGCTGGATACTATCAATGTTTATTTCCGGGAAAATCGTTTGTTCTTTTAACCCTAATGTATAGTTACCAAAGGGGTCAAATGATTTCGTAGGCACTCCACGGAAGTCGCGAATACGGGGAATAGCAATATTAAAAAGTCTATCCATAAATTCATACATACGGTCACCACGCAAAGTTACTCGACAACCAATACTGACACCTTTTCTTAACTTAAAGTTAGATACCGACTTTCTTGCTTTACGAATTTGGGGTTTTTGTCCTGTAATAATCCCCAATTCATTAGCGGCATTTTCTAAAAGTCGAGCATCCTGTGTGGCGTCTCCAACACCCATATTCACAACGATTTTTTCCAATCGTGGAACCTGCATAATATTTTTGTATTGGAACTTTTTCATCGCCTCAGGGACGATTTGTTGAAAATATTTCTCTTTTAACCTTGGAGCCACGGTTTCTTTCTCCTTCTTTAATCTAATGCTTCACCGGTTGCTTCCCAAACACGAACACGGCGTCCATCTTCTAATCGTTTCATTTTTATTTTTGACGGTGCGTTAATGGCTTCGCACCAGGGTGCTACATTGGAAATGTGGATAGGGGCTTCTTTCTGGACAATTCCACCTGCCTGATTTCGTGAAGAAGGTTTGGTATGTCTTTTTACAATATTGACCCCTTCCACTAATATTTTTTGTTTCTTAGGGTATACTTCTAAAACTCGGCCTTTTTTCCCTTTGTATTCTCCGCGAATAACTATTACGGTATCTTTCTTACGAATATGCATGAAACTAACCTCCATCCTATAACACTTCCGGGGCTAAGGAAACAATTCGCATGAACCCTTTTTCCCGCAATTCACGGGCAACGGGTCCGAAAATGCGTGTTCCCCGAGGTTCCATTTGATTGTTAAGTATCACTGCTGCATTGGAATCAAAACGGATGGTTGTTCCGTCCGGGCGTTGTGTATCACGACGCATACGAACAAC
>Ga0116168_1000712_pt1 | contig 30860 bp, 23 predicted proteins | sample AD_UKC129_MetaG_FD_89795 | JGI IMG/M metagenome (GOLD analysis project Ga0116168, IMG submission 89795) | Active sludge microbial communities of municipal wastewater-treating anaerobic digesters from Canada - AD_UKC129_MetaG | ecosystem: Engineered > Bioreactor > Anaerobic > Digestate | place...
ATCTCCAAATTCTGCTTTCCCCTGTAGAAAAGGCACTCCATTTCCCTCTGTATTGTAAGTTTTCCCTGGTGGAGATTGTCCCATAATTACTTCACAAACCTCGCCCAGTTTTACGACATTCCAGTCTTCTGGGAGGGGTCCGAGTTCCGTTTCTTTAAATCCGTTCTCTGAGTCTTTCATAATACACCTCAACTAATCACAATTATACAAAATTGCTCCTTTATTACAACTTTATTATTCTTTTATTCTTTATTATACTTTTTTTATATCATTATCGCATTTTTACCGACCTTTTTTGCCTTTCGCTTTTTATTGCGTCCTTACGGATATTCTTTTGCATACCTCTGTCCCCTTTGACACCACCAATTACTATTCAATCATTATACAATCAATACTTGACCACCTCATTATTGCAAAAAAATATAAAATTTTCACGAAGAATTGCCTCCCTATTTTCACACCCCCGATTCATTACTTTCATTACCTATTCATTACTTGAAGAACTATAGGACATGGGTAACACTTGTCTTGGTATATCGTATGAGAAATTTATAACATCCTACGGAAGTGCTACATATAAACCGATACATAGAGCCTAAGAGGGCGATTAGCCAATCGCCCCTACATGTTACCTATGTCCCATAGGTAATCACATTACTTATTCATTACCTTCATTACCCAATATAACCGTAAAAATCCTTTCCTTTTCCTATATTTCCCACACATCTGAAAAAACTCTTTTCCCCGCACTTGGGTTCAATTGTCCCCTTTATGTCCCCTTTATGACCCCTTTGTCCCCTTTGACATCAATGGATTGATAAATCATTAAAACATAGAAAATTCCCTTAACTCTCTAACCCCACACTCCCGAAAAAACTCTTATTCATAATCGAATCCCAACTCCGTCAGCACCTTTTTTAATTTTGCTTCCGCCTCTTTTCGCTCTTCTTCCGCCTCTAAAAGTTCTACCATTGCCTCATCTACCGGTATCGTCTCATCACCGCCGTTTAACGCTACATACCTTGACGGGCTCAGGTTGTAATCGTTCCTCCTCACCTCATCTGTGGTAATGATCTTGCTTATACTTTCCTCTTCCTTCCACTCTAAGTATATGCGGGCTACTCTTGCTATACTCTCATCGGGCAGGTAGTTTTTAGGTCTCTCTTTTTCGTGAAGTTGGGAAGTATTTATCAAAAGCATCTTATTCTTTCGTTCTTCGGGTTTGTTTTTGTTAATGAGCAGGATAATACCGGGTGCTGTGGTGTTGTAAAAGAGGTTTTCAGGGAGGAGAATGACGGTTTCTACTAAATCCTGCTCTACAAATTCTTTCCTTATATCCCTTTCTCTGTCCCTGCCTGTGTTACCACTTCCCCTCGAGACGGCTCCTGTATCCAGAACTACAGCCATTTTCCCGTTATCTTTAAGCGATGCGTGCATGTGCTGTATCCATGCCCAATCGGCACTGTTCGAGGGAGGATAGCCAAATATGAAGCGGTTGTATGGGTCATTTTCATATACACTTTGAGGGAATTTTTGATTCCACATAGGATTCGCCACTACGAAGTCGAACTTTTTCAGAGAGCCATCTGAATTTAAGAATTTAGGAGTTTTCATTGTGTCCCCGAGAACGATTTCCGCATCCATACTGTGTATGAACACATTCATCTTTGCCATAGCGTAGGTGGCATGCAGGATTTCCTGACCATAAAATTTAAGGGGCTTTGTTTTTGGGTTATCTCCATACTTTTCTTTGAACCTGAGGTAAGTTTTTATGAGAAGTCCACCGGAACCGGCACAAGGGTCATAAACTTCTATCCCTGGCAGTGGGTCTAATATGTGAGCCATGAGAATGGCTACCTCTTTAGGGGTGTAGAATTCACCGGCACTTTGCCCGCTGCCTTCCGCAAACTTACGCAGAAGATACTCATACGCTCTGCCAAGGATATCCGGTTCGACATCATCCAGCCCGAGCCGACATCTTCCCAATACATCTATTAAGGCTTTCAAACTATCATCACTTATCACCCGTTCCCCTGCGGTCGTTGCGTTAAAATCAACAATGTCTATTACCCCTTGTAATTTTGGGTTTTCTCTTGCAACCGTTCTGACAGCATCCGTTAAATACTGCCCTATGCGGGTGGTCTGTTTTTTTATGTTTTCCCACCTTGCCGTTTCAGGAAGGTAGAAGCGAACGAGTTTGTGGTCCTGTCCTACTAATTTTTCTGCAATTTCTCTACTGCGATACTGTTCGGAGAGTTTAAGAATTTCGTCTTCAAACACATCGGAAAGCCTTTTGAGAAAGATTAACGGTAGGATGTAATCTTTATATTTGGGGGCATCTACTTCTCCCCTTATTTTGCATGCTGCTTCCCAGAGCCAGTTTTCAAGGGTTTTAATGTCAAGTTTTTGAGCGGGCATTCCTTTGGACCTCCAGTGTTTTATTTTATAACACAGCTATTAATATGATTACTCATTTCTATTTTACTTAATACGATATGAACCCTATTATACTTTTCTCTGTCATTATATCTAAATTCAAGTTTCCCAAGTAGCGAAAAAATTTTTCTATTCCTCTATCTTGTTTTTAATACTTTTCCGATTTAATTTTATACTAATAGCAATACTTGAAGTAATTCCCCAATTCTTTTTTGTTTAACATTGTGCAGGTAAAATGCGTGTATTCCTGCTATTCGTTCCGTTTAGCCGCTGTTATTATTTTGTAAAAAGGGGTTGAATTTCTTTTCTATGCCCACAGAGGAGGCGGGTCCGTGTCCTGTTAATATGAGGGTATCTTCGGGCAGTATTAGTATTTTCTTCTGGATGGCTTCTATTTGTTGTTTTGCTTCCTGTGGACTTACAGTTCCACCCACAGAACCAGCGAAGAGTGCATCCCCCGTAAACACGACATTGCCGATATATAATCCGACACTTTCCGCTGTATGTCCCGGCAGGGATAATATTGTTCCTTCCCATTGCCCGACAGTTAGTTTGTTATACTTTTCATTTTCAGGGTCATTAAAGAACTCTTTCTGCGGGTATCGTTTTATATTCGGATAGATTTTATACAGTTCGCTGAGACCGGAGGTATGGTCGTAATGTTCGTGCGTTATGAACACGCCAACAAGTTTTGCCTTATATTCATCAAGGACTTTCTGCATACCTTCTGTCCATGTCGGCACATCTATTAGCAACCCTTCTTTATTTTCCGCATCAATTATCAAATAGGCGTTGGCTTCATTGACCGATGTGCAAAAGTGGTAAACTATCATTGGATAATTCCCTCCATCTTGGTTCGGTCAATTACAGGATTTCCGCGTGCATTGGTCAGCCGCGCACCTGATAAATCGGCACAACGCAGGATAGTCCGTTCTAAATTAGCATTGCTTAAATCTGCTTTTTTCAAACTTGCACAGGTAAGCCGTGCATAATACAGGTCTGCGTTTCTTAAATGGGCACCATTCAGATTGGCACCGATTAGATTTGCTCGTTTTAAGTTAGCCTTTTCTAATTTACAATCTTGAAAATTGCATGAACTCAGCACGGCAAACTCAAAGCATGCATTAGTAAGGTCTGCACCTGAAAAATCTATCCCTTCGAGCCAGACACCCATCAGATTTACATATTGCAGACAAGCCCCTTGCAGGGAGCCACTACGGATTTGCTGTTGCAATTCCATGCTAATGGATGATGGCATTTGCAAAACCCTGCCCTGTTTCGTGTCGGGCGACGATTCAAACTCGTATTTAACTACTGCTATTACGCTCATAACTTTTTACCGATAAATATTAACCTTATAAATGAGTTTCTTATTTCATATTCTTTTCGTAGGCAGATTCCGCAGAGAAAATGGCTTTAATGCGGTCAAGGTCAAATTTCGGTTTACGGTCATAGGTATAAATACCGTTTTGTTCCTGTTCGATGTTCGTCAATTGTGTATAACAGAATCCAAAAATATACGGATTATCCAAAATCGCTTTGGTCAATCCCTCTAACCGTTCATAAAATTCTTCCAGGGTTTTCGGATTGTTTCCATAACCCCAACCGCCACTTTCCACATTCCATCCAATTCCGCCATATTCGCTGATGAAGAACGGGACGGGACGGTTATCCGCGTAAGGGACATTCGGCTTCGGCGGATTTTCTCCGACCTTATCCCATTTTGCCCGAAACTTGACCGGGTCCTGCTCATAATCATGGGCATCTAATAAAAGAGGGTATGCATAGCCATGTGTCCAGCCACTGGCTTCCAGAACAGGACGGGTCGTGTCAATAGCCCGTGTCAGTTCGAACACTACCCGTTGTAGAGGGACGGTTTCCCTTGGCGTTTCATTAAACGGACACCAGCCGATAATCGCAGGATGGTTAAAATCCCGTTCTACAATCTCCCGCCATTCATGGATATAATACAACTGCCCTGCTGGATTTTTATGGTCAAAGCCCCAATCCGGAAATTCGCCCCAAACAATATAGCCTAATTTATCCGCCCAGTATAAGAAACGCGGTTCAAATACCTTCTGATGAAGTCTTGCCCCATTAAATCCGGCGTTCATGGAACGCTCAATATCAGCACGCAATTCATCATCACTCGGTGCTGTCCAGATACCCGCAGGATAAAATCCCTGGTCCAACACCGTCCGATGGAAAATGGGCTTGCCATTAATGAGGAATTTCCTCCCCTCTAATGTTATTTTCCGCATACCGAAATAGGACATTAAAGTATCTATTATGGTATCACCTTGCTTTAACGATAATTTGAGGTCATATAAATTGGGCTGTCCGGGCTCCCAGATTTGAAGCGAACTCAACGGAACAATTAAATCCGCACTGTCTCCGTTTACGGCTACGGAAGCAGAACCAACAATCGCACCGTTAAAAAGAGCCTCCGCTTGTAAAGTTAATCCTGTCGGCAAATCACCCCGACATATTGCGTGTAATTTTACCTGTCGGTTATCCACATCCGTATATACACGGAACCGTTCAATGTAAGTCTTGCCGACACTTTCTAACCAGACCGTCTGCCAGATACCGGTTGTTCGGGTATAAACACAACCATAACTTTCCGGTTTTGTTGACTGTTTCCCGCCGGCTTGAATACCTGTGCGGACATCATCATACGCATGGATAACAATCGTATTCTCACCGTCTTTTATAGTGCCTGTTATATCGCAATTAATCGGGGCACTTCCGCCAAAATGCTCACCACAAAGATTTCCATTTACCCATACCTGCGTTTTCCAATCGCAGGCGCCAATATGAAGTAATAGACGATTTTCTTTCCATTCCGACGGCACAAGGAAAGAACGCCGATACCATACATTGCGGACAAAATGTTTGCGGTTAAGTCCCGACAATTCACTTTCACGACAAAACGGAACCAGGATACGGTCTGGAAATTTTGCACCTGCATCTAAAAAGGTCGCATTATCGTCATCCGTTTCTACAAACTCCCAATAGCCATTCAGGTTTATCCATGTATTTCTCTGCATGTCCGGTCGGGGATGTTCCGAACGGGGTATTTCTTCTGCTCCCACAGATACAGCAAGAAGCAATACACTTAAAGAAAGCACAAGAAGGCACAATTTCATAACTTTTTCCTTTCTTATTCTTCATGTTTAGTTTTTTTCAAAATAACCTGAAAAGTATATTATCATAAAAAAACGGGCTGCATGTGCAACCCGTTTTTTTGTTTCTGTTTAATCTGTCAGACCTGCTCAAAAATCCTGTTCTATCCCCCGCTTTTTTGCAACTTCAATTTTTGTAACGCCCTATGAATAAAATAAGGAAGCAACTCCTTCCTTATAATACTATTCAATTCCATATTTTGCCCTCGTGCCATTTCTATCGCCGTTTGCATAGCCAGATTAAACGCTTTTTTCCGTTCCTCCGGTGTTAATTTCCCATCTTCGCGGGCTTTCTTTATCTCCCGCGTATAGGTATCGTAAGTCTTCTGCACAGCACTTTCAATGATTGTTATCGCCAGACGATAACGGGAATTTTTTAATTGCTGATAAATCTCATAAGCCCGCATAATTGTCCAGACACTTCCAAAGACAACAACCATCGAGTAAAAAAGAAATTGGTCTAACATAGGGATACTTGTAATCATTTTAATCCTCCTTATTTTTGAGTTCATAAATTATGTGATTTCGGTTATCCGCATGTATATGCCCGTCTGCATAATCTGCCTTAACATAATCAAAATGCTTTTTACATATCATTTCGATTGAAGACGATGCTATCCGTTTTTTACTTTGCTTAAACCTCGCATAAAAATCCACAGCAATACCACCAAACCTTTCCAGATGTTTTGAATTGCGAGCAACAACACCCCCTTCATCAATCCAGCCCAATTTTTCTCCTAAATGTTCCAGTTGCTGGGGTGTGCGTGTTGAATCGGTTATCACAATTTCCACCTCTTCACCAAACAACTTGCCTAATTCCTCGCGAATTTTTGTCAGGGAAATAATGACCGAACGATGTATCATTACCCAGCCATTTTCATTCTCAAACTCTTTCAAATTGAAGTGAGTAACCACCCATTGCCCGTCCCATTCAACAGCAAGTTGCACATTATTCCTGCCTTTCATAAAATTCCTTTCTTCAAGGGGCTTATAAATCATAAAAATCTATAAGCCCCCATGGTTATCTTTTCAATATATGGTTAACTCCAGTCACAACGCATGACCACACGCGCCTTTTGATAAATAATGGCAAAGTCCGTTACTACCGTAAGATAACTACGGTCCCATTGTTGATGAATCAGACGGTCACTTTCTACGAGCACATCCTGCTCTGTTAATTTCTGGACAGCATAGCGAGCATCCAACAAGACAAAGCGGTCTTCCGGATAGTCAGGCATTGGCACTAACTTCACTCCCAATGGTGTCGGCAAATTACCCGACTTCGCAAAATCAAACAATGCGGAGTCCGTAATTTCCGGTAATGACAATATCTTTTCCATCGTATCGGAATTCGCAATAAGATGTGTCGGGAGGAAAAAGTTTTTTGTAGTCAGATGAAGGAAAGCCCGAACAAGGTCGTTATACTTCCATGTGCCGGCGGTTTGCGTATTTAGCACCTCCGGTGCTGTTTCACCGGACACATCACCATAAGTAAGCACATACGCAAGCCGTTTATCCAGATTTCTGCCTAAACATTCGCCTATACGCCGAAGATGGACACGCAACATATCCACCGACATACGGCGGATAACCTCATACGAAGCCAGGATACCTCGCCCTAACTTCTGTAATTTGATAATTCGATTGCCATACCGTATTTCCGATTCCGGGATAACAGCACCTTCGCCGACACCCCGCAACTCTTCCTCTTCTTCCGACTCCTTAACATAAGGCACATCGTAAACAGCACTGTCAATGCGTTCATCACGAATTATCAATTGCGAATATACAGGCTTCCCTGTCATCCCAGAAACAACCGATTCACGAACCAAATCCGGAAAGAGCCATTTCGCATTGGGGTCTGTCTGGAAAAAACGCTCCACAGTAATCTGGTATAAATCAATCCCAAATTCACGGGCACAATACTCCTCAATATCTGTCCCTACCGCACGGAAAAATTGAGTGTGTGTCAGTCCTAAAGAGTTTAATGTCTCATACAACTCTTTCCCACGCATGGACAATAATTTCTCTTTGGGTTGGGATAAAAACTGCATCTGTTCTGCCAATTTTGTTTGTTTGGATACCATCATAAAAACCTCCTTTCCTGTTAAAGCAATACATGAACCTGATTTACAGACGGTTCTGTTTTCACTACCCGACCCAAGCCATTTCCAGAGGCAGGAGATTTTACTTTACCCGGTGTTGTTGAACCTGCAATCCCCTGCAATCCATTCACTGTTGGTGGAACTCCTACATACTCGAAAATGCATATACCACGCACCTTTACAGGAATAGCCGTATCGTTCGTATCGCAATCATTCATTGCCTGCCCAAAAATAATATCCTCACCGGTAAAGGCATTCGTTACCACATATCCCCCAATGAGTTTCAATGCATCCCCACGACGGATACTCACAGGTCCTGTTTCCGGTGTGCTACATGTAATAATTAATTCGGTATAGGTTCCGCCAATATCTCCAAATGCCATAATTTGCCTCCTTTCCTTTTTTTATTGTTTCTGTTTTTCCTGACCACGAACCAGATTTAGCAAGTTGTGGTTTGTTTGTGAGCTTGTTTTCTCTGCCCAGGTCTCATCTACCTTTTCTGGCTGTGAAAATCTCTGGGGTGGGTTTTGCCGTTCCAGACGGTTTTCCCATTTCCTTAAGTTTGTATAAATTTCTTCTAACGAACACCTTGACATAACCTTTTCCCACTGGGACGCATCAAAGTTATCACCTTCAAGAAACTTGCCCAAACCACATATCCTGCGAATGGCATATTCACGGGCTGTAATACCATCTTCTATCAGAGAAAGAACCTGCGAAGGTGAAATTTGCCATTTTCGCATATTTTGCCACAATGTCCGTTGAAAACGGATAGAAAAACCTCCCCAACGTTCTACCCGATAAGTATATTGCTGGTTATCTTGCATCCGCAGATTTAAGTAGCCATTTCCATCACCTTGACTAAACCAGCGATAATCACCTATGTGCTTTACCCCATCTAATTTTTCAACATCCAGCCATGAAAGGTTATGCGGCAGTTTTTCCGTTCCCCAGAGTTCACTCCGTAATTCCGTATCATCAATTCGCCAGCCAAGAAGATACCCCTTTTGTTCAATTCGCAGGTCAAGATGAGCCCCTTGCTTATCCTTATGGACATGAAGCACAAAGCGACCTTCGGAATGAAGCGGAATATCTACGGGGATTTCCCCTTGATGTTCTATCATCCTGCAAAACATAAAATCACCTCCTTTCGTTAATGGTTTAGAAATATCCCCTGTTGTATAAGAGAAAAGACAACCCCAAGCAGATTGGCTATTAAAAGCCATAACCCACGAAACAACGATTGCTCCAATCGAGAGATACGCTCCCGCAATTCACTTACATCCTCACATAAGTTATTTATTGCATCATACTTGCTTCGCCTTTTCGGTATTGTAGATGTTCTAAGCATAGAAACACCTCCTTCCATTTCATTTGATTTTTATTTATGACAATTTATTCCATACACCACGCTTTGCTTTTATCTATACCCTCAGAATAGCCCCGTCTTAACATGAACCAGCCTTTTTCGCCGAATGTGTTCAATATATGTGTTCGGACTTCGGATACAAACGAAGTGCCTTGCGAACCACATGCCACTACAGACCCTTCCAATACATCCTGCACACCCCGCATTCGGTAGTAACACAGCGACCCTTCATATTTTTCACCCGGAACATGTATGCAACGCCGTATATCGCGATTACAGATAGAACATTCAGGAAACGAAAAAGAGAACCCTATGGAAGTTTCCCGATAAATACCCCCTTCAATATTTGCGATAAAGTTACGGTTTTCCTCCAATCTTAAAACATACACTTTAGGACGAACCGAAAGAATATCTCCTTGTCGATAAAGAGTAGAATGGAAGAAAGTGCCACGCGGAAGAGAGCCCTGCAAGTCATGTCGCTCCATCAAAGGTCGCCCCGGCACCTTCTTGTGTATCACTTCCAGTTCATCCTCCGGGAAACAACTGAAATGTCGGTCAATCTGGTTATGACACAAATCCAGAGTGAAGACCACATACTCATCCGCCGTCAAAGGTCGCAAAGTATACCGATTAATTTCCGTCAAATCTGTTTCTCCTTCCTGCCCAGCAGGAGAAAAAGCAGAATTGTTGTTTACCACTTCACCCCAACGCTCACCAAAACAAAGTTTTTCAAGCATACCCATAAAAAAGCCTCCTCTGTTCGTTAAATAAAAGTTATTGCCTTATTTCTAATATAAAATCTGCTCTACCGCTTTACGCGTCTCCTCTTTAGAAATAATCCCGGATTGCAACAGTTGGAGAAGTGCATTAATTCGCCGCGTTTCTATTAACGATTTCTTCAAGGTATCCGCTGTGCTATTAGAATGCGGTTGCACGGTAAATTCCGCCTGTATTCCATGCATCGCTAATTCGAGTTGATATATCCGTTCCAAAATGCGGGCTAAAGATTGATTAATCGTATCCACCTGCCGATTCATGATTTCATACTGCACCGTTCCATAAGTTTCCGTTGTCCCATAATTTCGACCCAACAAAATAGGCATCATGTGAGCACCTGTAATGATTTGTTCCTCAATAGCACGCTGAGTTTCATAATACGCCGAAAAACGCTGTGCCCCTTGAACAACGGATATACCAATATTGTCAAAGGTAACCACATTCTGGTCTACCCCCAAATTACTCATTTGATTTCGCACCTGTTCCAAATTCGAATCCAAACGGTTCTGGTACTCTTCCTCCGTTTCATCTGTTCCTCGCGGTTCAGGTTTATATTGTACATGCAAACGAGCCCAACCCGCATTATGCATAGCACGGGACATATCCTCCATCAATCTCTGTTGTATCCGAACAACAAAAGGTAGAGAGCGAAATAAAGAACGCCCGTAGGGATTGCTTCCATCACGGTCTAAAGCGATATACACAAACCGTTCGCGAGGGAGCCGAATTGTCTCTTCCGCATACACCTGATACGCCTGCCAATCCCCATCCTCCCAGCGAAAACGAATCGTCCATACATCTACCGGAACCACATCATAAATCTGGCTCCCTCGCGGAGAAAACACAATTTCCATAGCAGAAGCACCATAAGTAAACAGAGATGTGTATACAATATCCAGTAGATGAGTGAGCCCCCCTTCCCCATGATTCATACGACGATTCAACTTCTCAATAACTTCCTGTGCCTCCCGTTTTAACAATTCCGATACGTTATCCGACCATACCAACCTAAAACCCGTATTGCATAACCGTTTCCATGTCCATACCGCATCAGACAAATCCGGAATACTATCCCGCAGATAGCGATACACCTCTAACATCTGAAAAGGAACATTATCCGGAAGCGGGGCAAAACTTTGTAAATACTGGTTCGGCGTATTAAAAACCAGAGAACGACGCAAAACAGGCCTTGTTTTCGTTCGCGGTTTCCCACGAGAAGAAAGAAATAGGCGGAACCAATCCAACCAGCGATAACCTGAAAAAATATTTTGCATCATATCCACACCCTTTTATAAAAATATCCTCTATAAATAAAGCACACTTTTTGCCCTACACCCGACCTAATCCCATGCTAATAAACTACTTGCAGCCCTTTTCCCTATTATCTCTTTAAAGAATACCGGGAGACGAAAGATTTTTCGCTTCTACAGAATTTATGGCCGCAGAAAGAAATATAGACAAAAAAGACTTAACCATTTAAAATATCCGAAGCGGGGAAGCTTCAGATACAGGAAGGAAAAAGCAGAAAGAAATATAGACAAAAATTTCTGTGCTACTTACTAACGGTATTCTTATGGATATGAAGGAGCTATAATTATGTAGTTTGTCTTTTGCTCAAAAATTTTTCGATGAGTAACAATGCTAAGGTTAAAAGTATCGCCACTAATGTAATTATTCTTCCTGTATTCCAGCCAGGACTTGTATATTTGAATACAACTTGATGTACTCCCCCAGGTATGGGAATACCTCGAAATATACCGTTTGTTCTGTAGATTGGAGTAAGTTCTCCATCTATAAATGCTTTCCAACCCGGGCTGTATGTGTCCAACAGAACTAAAAAGCCTTCTTTAGGTGCTCTTATCTGTATAGAAATGTATTCGGGATTTTCCTCTTGAATACTGGCAGTTACCATATCTGGGGGAGTAGCTGTGTTCTCTTCCAATGTTATTGGAACTGTATCAGGAATTTTTTTACTGTATGAAATTGGTTCTTCCGCCTCTATTATACATTCCGCAAATGATGAATATTCTCCGCTCTTTAAAACATTAAAAACCTCTTCCTTAGAGGATACTATTTTGTAATGGGATATCCAGAAACATCTTGGCATAGGTTGGGTATTTTCGTAAATATCAACAAAGGGAATTTGCTCCATTTTACGCCAATTCTTTAATTCCTTTTCCTTATCTCCCTTTTTTTGCGTATTACTGGCAAATGCCCATTGAACCCCGCTGATAGTTATCAAAGGATTGTTGAGTAGTTCTGTTTTTTCTTTCTTATGATTGGAAAGCAATTCCATCCACAATTGTGTGTATTTATCCATTGGCAGTTCTGTCCCATTAACCAGTTGCCAGTGATAATACATTCCAAGATTTTCTGACCAGAGTATTGAGTTTGGTTCGGAAATAATAACACTTCTTCCCGTGCCTGTCTGATAGCGCAATTGTCGAATGGACTCGGAATAAATATCTTTTTTTTCAATAACGGGGATATAACTTTCTGGCAGGAAAGGGCGAAGTAAATAATACAGTTCTATAAAACCTAACAGGGCAATTAAAATGCAAAGGACAGAATTTACTTTAGGTATGCGTATAACTGTGGCTGGGATAAGTAGTATAAGCAGTAAAATGGATACCCCTTTTATCCATGGATTGCCGATTATAATCAGGGCTATTAGCAATAAAAAAACAAGGATACCGGATACCCAAACATAAGGGGAACTCAAATCCCGACCTTTCAGAAGCAGCCGATAAAAGCCTATTCCTGATAATGTTGAGAAAGAAACAGCAACGAGGACAAGCATACCCTGTTGAAGTATTCGTGCAAGGTCAAGGTTCACAAAGAATAGTAGAAAGAAGGACAACAATATTAGCCCGTGAAATACTACGATAGAACGAAATTCACGGTCAAAAAAGGCAGGGATAATAAATGTAAGACATATTAATCCGGGATATAAAACGGGTAATTCAGGAAGGTCCCATGACCATATAGGAAGAGCCATCTGGAAAAGCGACATATATATCGTCTCGGGGAAATGAGCCGATAGAGGAAAACTCATAAATTGAGTCCAATTTCCCCGTGTATATATTTGCCACGATATGAAGGGAAACCATGTAAAGGCACTTATCATTATTCCCAGTAGCAGAATCCCTATAATTTTGAAAATTACAAATAGGGATTTTCTTTCTATCGAAAGAGGTAAGAACCTGCGAAAGATAAACGGGAACAGGATAAGCATAACAATGCCTGTGAATATACATTCCACACTTCCGGATAGCACCAATGCAGTCCATATAAATAAAAGAACAAGGAAACTACGCGGCGTATAATTTTCGAGGAAATACACCATCCCACTTAACAGAAAAATAAGCCATACAGAACCACTTAACAACGGCAGTGCCATTTGTGCACAGATTACAGGTCCTGAAAACAGCATAGATACCAATCCGGGAATTAAAGCAGGATAAGGAATTTCTAAAATCCGACCCCATATTAAGAAACCAATACCTATAAGGGACAGAGAAAGGAAAATATACCATTGATAGGCAGGGGCAAAATCCATTCGCCAAAATAGTAGATGTAGAGGTTCGAATAGAGAGGTTCGAGTATCAACAAGATAGGGCTGTCCACAAAGTTGATAAGGATTCCAATGTGGAATTTCTCCTTTTGCGATACGGTCAAAGCCATATTTCCATATCGGACCCCAAACAGCATATTGTTGATTTGTCCATACATCTTTTTTCTCGTTTTTACTCAGATTAGACGCCAGTGTAGGGTCCCAATAAATGCGTATCATAAATAACAGAAAAATGCCCCCGAGTAATGTTCCCCAAAAAGGAAACCGACGAAACTCCGAAACCTTATTTACCATTTGCGACATATATAATGAGCCTCATTTCAGAAAAAACTTTTTTATATAGAAATAAGAATTCCCTTTTCTGTATATTATCATGTTAATATTTTATAATAACAAAAAAGGGAAGAAAGTTTCGGAATGTCAACGAATGAAATCCAGGCAAGCGTGTTGTTAGTCGGGAACAATCTATCCGGATGTTTATCCCCATGGTTCTTTCATCTGGAACATCAGGACTATCCTTTAGCACAATTCGAATGGATTATTGTGGATATGAACCCAACGGAGGAAACCCGAAATATATTTTCTTCTCTATCGAAAGGGTCTCCTTTAATTGCCCGTTACATTCCGCATGGCAACGATTCTGTGATAAAGGCATGGGATGTAGGTTTCCGCGAGGCAAGAGGGAAATGGATATTATGCAGCCAACCGGAGGTATTGCCCAGTAATAATTGGGTGCAAAGACATGTCCAACTCCAATACGCATACGAAGGAAACGCCTGTATAGGGGGTGCTTTGCTTCCCCATCCACGACTTCCATCTAAGAGCCTGACCCCATGGTTACTACCGGAAGATGAACCCCCTTCAACGGAGCAAGTTATCCAGGTAACTCCTCTCCATTTTTCTATCTATAACATGAGTATCCCCAAAGACCTTATTCTTCGAGGCGGAGCATTTAACAAGTCCTTTTACTTCGTGGAATTTGCGGAAGTGGAATTAGTGAGACGCTTATCGCGAGCTGGGTGCAAACTTCATATTGATAATCAAGCCCTATGCTGGCTCTGGAAAGGGAATTCCTATATAGATATGTGTAGGTATCATTATCGTCGGGGGTATTCCATGGGCTGTTATTTACGATTATTTCCCAATGATTACCAGATAGTTGTTAATTACAAACTTTATTTCCCCTATCCCACACGAATTATTAATGCCCTACTTATTCCTTATTACCACCGTTTGTGTTTAAAACTTCCAGAGGATTCAAAATTGCTTCAAAGGATGTATCGCCGCATTTTGCGATATTGGCGGTATCGAGGCTTTACAGATGCTATGGCAAAGCAGGAACCGCAAATTGATATAATATACTCTTAGTCAAACTGTTACAGGTTAAAAGCAACATGTTCATCTTACATACTGCAAATTTATATTTCGATAAGCCTTTTTTTTCTTGCTCAAATCTGCAATACGGTCAAGAACGAAGAAAAAGACAAAGAGAATTATTCGATGCGATTATTAATAAAGTATTTGAATATAAAGCGGATGCCTTATTTATAACCGGGAATTTATTGGATGCAGAATACACAACCGAACAAACCCTTCAATATCTATGCGAACGATGTGATGCCATTAAACCTGTTCCTGTCATTATTATTCCTGGCAACTCCGACCCTATCACAAAACATTCCCCGTATGTATTGAACACTTTTCCTGAAAATGTGACTATAATGAATTCCGACATAAGAAATATGTGGGAAGAAGACAAAACCCCGTTTGTGGTTTATACACTGACAAAAAACGATATAAAAACAAGAAATTTTACCGAACTTAATTGTCCTTCGGGCTATGATGGCAGAAATCATATCCTTTTATCTTATGATTGGCCCATGTTCGATGACAAGAACGAATTATCAGCATGGTTTGAAAAAGTCCCCGATGTTATTTCGTATGTTGGAATAGGAAAGGGACATAGTTTTAAACAACTTTACAATACCTCCCAATTAACAGCGTGTTGTTGTGGTCTTCCCGACCCCCTAAGTATAGACGACACCCCTCCGTTTGGAGTGCTGGGTATTCGTTTCCAATCCAATAATAATCGGTGGGAAGTTTCGCAGATAGAACATATATCCTTACAGAAAAATTTTTATTCCGTTATAAATATAGATATATCCTCAATTACAAACAAAGAAGAGCTTTATACACAATTGCGGAACGAGTTAGCCAAGGTACAGAAACCTTGTGTTGCTCATATCCGTTTCTCTGGAACAATTTTTCCCTCTATTTTGAACAAGATTCCAGAGGTGGTGAATTCTATCCAAGAAGAAAATCTCTCTTTCACTTGGAGTTGTGATGGAGAGATAGAAGGCTTTGAAAGTATAGAGGACTTCCGTGAAATTACCGTATTATCTGAATTTTTCAAGCAAATAACAGAAGAGCAGAAGTATGCACCGAGCCCTACCGTTAGCGGTATGGCAAAGCGAGCCCGCCATCTCACGGCAAGAATTGCTGGAGGAGTGAAACTAACAATCCCCACTGTCGAAACATGTGAGGTCCCACCAGAATGGAATTTATAAAAGGACACATCTACGGTTTCGGGAAACTACAAAAGGTATCCCTTGAATTTGGGAAGGGGTTTCAGATAGTTTTTGTTAGAGATGAAAATGGGAAAAACACCTTGTTTCAATTCTTGCTGGATATGCTTTTTGGACAAAAAACTTCCAGAAAGAAAAACGCCTCCTTTTCCGAAAATTATTATAAATATACACCCTGGCATACATCGGATTATCGTGGAAATATTATCTACCGTTTCGACACAGGGAAAGTGATACATCTTCATCGAGTATTTGCACCGGAAGCATTCTTAAAAATTTATGAAGGACTGGATGTAAATGATATAACAGATACCTTTCCTGTATATCCGAATGGGGAACCTGCTTTTATAAAAAATCATCTAGATTTATCCCGCGAAATATTTACAGGACTTGCTTCGATTTCAAAAAAGACAATAGATGACCTGAATTCTTTTACCCACAGTAACAGAATAAGAGAGCATCTTCTTTGTTTAATAGATACAGGAACAACGGAACAATCCATAAACAACATAATCACGACTTTTCAGGAATACCTGCAATCTATCGGGACAGAACGCACTTATAAACGCCCACGAAATTTTATATCGGAGCAATTGAAAAAGTTATCCGAAGAATATGAGCAAGCAAAGGGTAATCTTGAAAAAATCCCGCAGAAGAGGGCGTCCTTGAAAGAATATAAAGAACAACTAAACACGGTTCAACGGGAATATAAGGAACTGCAAGAAAAATTGCAATATGCCCGTCAATATGCCCTTTGGAGAAGGAAAAACGATGCAAAAGCCCTCCGCGATAAATTAGATGAACTGACGGCACGGTCTTTCGCTTATTCTAGCTATAAAAATTTTCCATTGGACCAGAATATATATGTTATTCAATCAGAAATGGCTATCAATCATGCAGAGATGCAGAAGCAAAAACTACAAAATGAAATTGAGAGTATTTCTGAGGAAATAAATAATCTCGAACTCGAAATTCACCATTCTTCCTTTATCCCGATTGATTACATTAAGGATTATCAAGATAAATATGAGGAATATTTAAAGCACATAAACAGTAATGAAGAAGTCTTAAAGGAATTATACCATCAACGAGAAAAGATAACTGAACATATTCAAGAAGTAGAAAAGATTGTTTCCGAACTTCCCTGGGTAATACAAAAAGATGATATGTTCTATCAGAAAACCGATTTTGCCATTGACATGTATAAAAGTTCGTTAAATGAAACACAAAAAAGTGAATTTCAACTTAATGAACTCAAAGAAGAATATGCCCGCGTTCAGGAACAAATACAGCCGTTTCGTGAGTTATTCGCCGGTATAACCGACTTCGCTGGATTGGTAGATGAGTATTTGAAATATAAAGATAAGCCGGAAGAGGAACAACAGGAATTAGAAAGACAATTACAGGAAACAGAGGTAATTAAACAAGAAACACTTTCCCAACAACCCACAAACTTGCTATTTGGGTTATTTTGTCTTTTGCTGGATATTGCTTTGCTCTATATGTTTATAAAAATGCATAAAACAGAATCTTTATGGTTTGCGGGTGCCGTTGGAATAGGCTTTTTATATTTTATGAGTTCCTACATAAATAGCAAACGAACCCTCAAAAATATAGATATTTTCCAGCAGAAATTGAAAGAAGAAATTCAGAAAATTGTTACCTTTGAATATATTGACAAACACCCTATAACGGCATTACTGAATAAAGCTCATTTACAGCACACCCGAGAATTGCAGGGGCTTTATGACGAATACTGTGTGTGGCTAAAAAAAGAAGCAGATTTGATTCAGCGCATTCATAAAACTGAGGAACTTTTTACGATTAATCAGTCTCGAACTAATGACCTTTTTCAAGAGGTGCAAAATCTTTTTGAACAAGTAGGCCTGCCTCTGGAAAATACGGATAAAATGGAGCAAAATCGGCGGAAAGTATTTGAATTGCAGGAAAAAGTGCGAATGTATCATCGTAGACTCTGGGACTTACAAGAACAATACCAGCAATTAACATATACCATAACAAAAAAAGAAGAATACATAAAGAAAATCCACCATCAAATTCAAGAGGAAATATTTAATCGAATAGGACATAAACTCATTCAATCCGGATTACTCCAATCCGAAGAAGCCTTATCACAGGATACATTCCGTTCCTACTATCACGCCGAAGAAATATATGGCGGACTAAAAACAAAAGTGTCGGAACTTCGCAAAAAACGATTGGACATGAATCAACAATTGCAAAAGGTAGAGGAGGAAATCTCTCAAAATCAGAAGCAAATTAAGGAGATATTAGAACTGGCAGGAGTAAGCAGCATCTCCGAGTGGAAAAACAAATACACCCGTGCCGAAGAAGCCCATGTTATCTTTTCGCAAATGGAACAAACGAAACTCCAACTTCAACAATTGCTGAATGATGAAACCATTGAAGACCTGGAAAAGCAAACACAGGATTTTGTTCCTTCTGTTCCCGCCGAAGATGAAGAACAATTACAATCGCTCATGAACCAGAAAGAGCAAGAAGCCGAACAAATTCAACAGGATATACAGGTCCTTCAATCAGAGTTAGAAGAATGGATGAAAAACTCACGACCATTAAATGAAATTGCTGAAGAGAAATATTATTATGAAACTCAATGGAAAACCCTGCAATACGAGCAAGAAAGTGTGTTATTAGCAATATCTGTATTACAGCAACTCTCTACATATCGGTATCATAAAATTGCACAGCCATTACAAAATGAGATGAGCCGTTTACTCACCCATCTAACAAAGGGCAAATACACAGGAGTTCTTGTAGACCCAGACCTAACCCTGAAAGTTATTCCTGCTCAAACAGGAAAAGCAATACCTCTTGAAGAACTTTCATCAAATCCATTTCTTCTGGAACAATTGTATTTCGCCATGCGTGTCGCTCTTATGAAAATTCCCCATTTTCTCAAAGAACAACTCCCGTTACTGTTAGACAATCCTTTTGTATCTTACGATTACCCTCAATGGATACAATCTTTAGAAACCTTAAAAGCATTAGGGGAAGAGCAACAGATAATCCTGTTTACATACAGAAAAGATATTCCTGATATTGCCAACAATCTATCAATCCCCATTTCAATCATTGAGGATGTATAGCCGTTTTACCCAAGGAAAAAGAAACGGATGAAAACTTTTTTTGAGATGGAAAGTCAAATAATACTGTTATAATAGATAATTCCATTCTGTTACTAATTTAAAACATTTAAGATAAAAATATTTTTAATTTACAGGAGAAATCCCATGAAAAAGAAAATCCGTTTTATCCTTCCCATCCTTTTTGTCGGGGTGGTTTTATGTGCAGGCTTCTATTTCTGGCTCTATCCTACACGAGGTCCTCATGAAGCAGTAGATATGCAAAAGGCATTTTTAGAAGAAATTGATGGGACAAAAGTTATCCATTTAAAAGGCACTCCGTATGAAATGGGCTTTCAACGCGGTGTGCTTTTAAAGGATGTTATTCACCGCAGTTTGGCTCGATTTGATGAATTACTGGAACTGGCTAAAAAGGAAGTTGGATTGCCAAAGTTTGCCGCCAAATTAATACTGGATGTTACATGGAGATTATGTTCACCGCATATCCCGTTACGGTATTCTCGTGAACTGGAAGGGATTGCCGATGGTGCCGATGTAAGCCTTCAAGATTTGCGTCGCATCCATGTAGTTTCTGTTATTACAGAACGGGGTTGTAGTTCGTTTGCGGTATGGGGAAAAGCCACAGTAGATGGAAAAATGTATCACGGCAGAAATCTTGATTGGATTATGGAAGCGGGCATTCAGGAGACCGCCGTAACTTTCTGTTATGAACCACAGGGACTGAATTCTTTTGTTTCTGTTGGTTATGCTTGTGCTATTGGTGTGCTCTCGGGTATGAACAATCGCAAGGTATCTATTGCCCAGATTGGAGCCACCAATAAAGACCGACGCATAGATGGTATTCCGCTGGAACTTCTTCTACGCCGAATTTTAGAAGAATGCTCTACCTTAGACCAGGTAACCGGGGTTATCCAGAAAGCACGGCATACTGTAGGTTATAACTATGTTATTGCCGATGGGGATGAAAACCGTGCTCTGGCGTATGAGACCTGTGCTCATCATGTGGCTATATTCACGGATAATGACCCTCGTGAAACAGTGGAATATGCAATTCCTATTGAGAACGCAGTTATGCGTGCTGATGAAGCCATGGACCCAACCATTCGCTCGTTACAAACCTGTGCAAATGCACCGAATATGCCTTACGGCTCGAATTCCTATGACCATCGATATAAAGGTATGGCAACACGAATAAAAGAAAATTACGGCAAAATTGACCAGAATATTGCATTAGAGATACTCAAAGCAGTGGCCATGGTAAATACCAATCTTCACAGCGTCCTTTACTGCCCCACAGACCTTGAATTGTGGGTCGCTCATGCCAAAGGAACAGAAGACGCCGCAAAACAGCCTTATGTCCACTATAAAATGAAAGAACTTTTTGACCCTGCTCGAAAAGAAAAACTATCCTCGCCCAAACAGACCGAAGAAAAACCCTATTTTGTTGCTTCAGAAAAATTTACGGGTGAATACCTTGTAGATACAGGCTCACTAAAAGGAACTTTTCGTTTTGAAGGTAAATCTATTGGTTTCGTGCCGTTTTTCTCCATTTCGCCAGAACTTGAGATTTCTAACAATCCGCCCGCACTACCGGGCTTGCTGAATTTTTATCGTGTGTTCGCAACAAACCAGCGGTTCGGAGAAAGCATGCGTAGTGTGCAAAGCAAAACCGAATTGTTAGATGGAAAAACAATGAAGGTATTGTGGGAAGCAGATGAAGCACATCCTTTCGTCCTGTCTACCATATATCAATGGGTGAATCCACAAACATTAGACCTTCATATCTCCGTCGAAGCGAAACAATCCCTGCCTGACTTTGAAATTTTTCTCTCTTCCTACCTGACGGATAAATTTCCCGAATCTTATGTATATGCACAAACAGAGGAAGGAGATAAGTTCCTTCCTACACCGGGGGACGCAGGAGTATGGCAGGCTTTCCCAAGAGATGAACAAGCCATTCAAATTATCCAGGATGGACGCTGGACTATTCCGCCAAACCCTGTGGATTGGACAATCCGCCCCTTCTATAAAGAACCAATTATTTACCGTATAAATAAAGAGACAAATCTCGCTGTAGTTCAAATGGCACGCAAAGATAATTGCTTTGCTATATTAACTCCCGAAGCAGGAAACACACACTATTCCATGTATTTCTCATTGTTCGGCAAAACATTAGAAACAGGGCAGAAAATTGAAACTACTGTCCGTATGATTATTGCCCCTATGAATGAAGAACAAATCCTCTCATCTTACCAGGAATTCTTATCATCGAATAAAGCACAATAAGGCTATCTTGAATATTATTTTTCTTCGGGAAATCTTTGTTCTTCGTGTTTTTTCGTCTGTTAAAACCAATTACTTATCCCCACGGATAATAGCATAAAGGGAATTAACGGCGTTCTTTAATTGAATTGCCTGAGCCGAGAGTTCTTCCGCTGTGGAAGCAGTTTCTTCAGAAGTTGCGGAAATATTTTGAGACACTTGATTGATAGAAGATAGAGCCAGATTAATCTGCTCAATACCTTGCGCCTGCTCAACACTTGCTGTCGATATTTCGGTAATAAGAGTAACTGTCTTCTGGACCGATTCGGTAATGGTTTGTATAGCAGAGAAAACTTTTTCAGATACCTCTGCGCCTTTGGTAACATTTATCTGGGATTGTTTCAATAATTCTGCCGTTTCTTTCGCCGCAAGGGCACTACGCTGTGCTAAATTACGCACCTCTTCTGCAACCACGGCGAAACCTCTTCCTGCTTCACCGGCACGAGCCGCTTCTACGACCGCATTGAGAGCTAATAGATTGGTCTGGAAAGCCACTTCCTCTATGGTTTTTATTATCTTTGCTGTTTCATCAGACGATTTTTTAATAGCCCCCATAGCCTGATTAAGTTCTGTTACTGCTATCGAACTTTGTTCTGTAGCATTTTGGATTTCTAATATTTTGTTTTTAGCTTCTTCTGAATTTGAGGCACTCTCCTGCACATGAGAAGAAATTTCTTCTAAGGAAGCAGAAGTTTCTTCTAAGGAAGAGGCTTGATTGCTCACCTGAGAAGCCATATCCTGACTACTGCTGGCTAAGTGCTCTGCGGCGGCATCTACCTGATTTGCGGATTCGTTCAACAGGTTTGACAAATCTGTCATGTGAGAAGTCAATCGTTTTGCCATAAAGAACCAGACTATTAAGGCAACTACAAGAATTATCGCGGTAAGTATAATTATTAGAACAATCTGATTGCGAAATGTTCCCCGAATTTTGGCTTCTACTTCCTGAAGTTCATCCACATAAGCACTGGTACCAATAACCCAATCCCAGGGTTCATAATACATAATCATGGCAATTTTTTTTCGGGACACAGGGTCATCGGCTCTTTTCCATGTATAATAATGAATTGCCGTTTCTTTTCCTTTTAGTTTCAAGGCTTTATTTATGATGTTCTGGATGAAATATTCTCCATCTGCATTCTTGGTTTCCCATTCGTTTTGTCCATCTCTTGTTCCTTTATAGGAGATTACACAATATCCTTTATTAGCTCCTTTCCCATTAAGAACAAAGACATAGCCTGTTTTCCCTATTACAATATCCATAATCGCTTTACGCAAGGCAGTTGCACTTTCTTGTGGAATACCCGTATAGAGCATTCCAATAACTTTTCCTGCGGAATCATATATGGGGTCATAAGCAGTTATATACCAGCGGTCAACAACAAAGGCACGTCCTTTATATCGTTCTCCTTTTAATACCGTATTAACTACTTCATTGGGGTTACCATCAGGTTCTTTTACTGGAATATAAGTCCCTATTGCCCGTTGTCCTTCTTTTGTCAATACATTAGTGCATACCCTCAACATGTCTCCATTATCATTCATTCGTTGAAAGATAGTACAGGTTACATTCTGTAAATTTTTTACTTCATCTACAATAGGAGAAGGAATTTTGGGGTCCTTATTGGGCTCTATGGGTTTGTCCCCTATCTTCATTCGTGGTAGTGTTACACTTTGTTTTTCTTTCGTAAACTGATTTGTCCCTTCCCATGTTAAAAGGGAATCCGTATTTACAGATATACCACCCGATACCTCTACCAACTTATGAGCAACATCCAGACTTTTACCTACAAAATTCTCTAATACTTCTTGCTGAGTCTCACAAAGACTATACACTCCTTCTGTAATATGCTTTAAATCCGAATTAGAAAGTTTCTCTGTTTCACTCAGTACCGAATCCAATACCTTATTATTCTGTACATAAACATTCAAGAAAATAATTACCGCAGGAAGTATTGTAAAAATCGCACCTAAGATTAACAACCTTAATGTAAGAGATACTTTCATAACATTCCCCTTTAAGAGATATTTATCCTTACTTTTCCATTATTTTTTATTATTACACAATGAACAATAAAAATAAAAAATCGCTATAAAAGTAGATTGCCAAATATTTTATATGATTAATATCTTTACAAATATAGGTTACCAATTCATTCTTCAGATTATTTTGTAAAGACCGACAATTTGATTTTATATATGCAATAGGAGTATGCTCTATCTAAATTGGGCTGTTTTCAGAAAGTTTGAGACTCCCCATCGAAACCTTAAAATTTCAATTTCAAAGGAGAAAAAAATGTCAGTTTTAAAGGGTAAATCTATTCTCATTACATCTTGTTTGTTAGTATCCGCTCTTTTGCTTTTTATAAATCCAGTAAGAGGACAGGATACAGAAAAGCCAAAATTTGAAAATGATGTGGATAAACTTTGCTATACCTTAGGTGTGAATGTAGCGAAGACTTTTCAGATGTTAAATACTAAACCTAATTTAGAGGTATTAAATAAAGCCATCAATGATGTTCTGGACAACAAAGAACTGGCTATGACAGATGAAGAAATGCAGAACTGTATTCGCACCTTCCAGCAAAACCTTATGGAAGCCCAGATGAAAAAGCGGGAAGAAGACGCGGTAAAAAATGAAGCAGAAGCAAAGAAATTCCTTGAAGAGAACAAAACAAAAGAAGGTGTGGTCGCATTACCCAGCGGTTTACAATATAAAATACTGAAGGAAGGGAATGGACCTAAACCAAAAGAAACCGACAGCGTAACAGTTCATTACAAAGGCACTTTATTAGATGGAACAACTTTTGATAGTTCCTATGACCGTGGGGAACCAGTAACCTTCCCGTTAAATCGTGTTATAAAAGGTTGGACTGAAGCCTTACAACTTATGCCTGTAGGTTCCAAGTGGCAAATTTTCATTCCTCCCAACCTTGCTTATGGTAAAGATGGCAATCAGCGAATTCCACCGAATGCCTTACTTCAGTTTGAAGTAGAATTATTGGAAATTAAACCTCCAGAGCAAGAAGACAACAACACAGTCCAACTTCCCAATCAATAATATTGAATGATAGATAGTTTCTTAAATCCCCCATACAAGAAAGTATGGGGGATTTCTTTATAAGATTAAGAATAGACTACATAAACTACAATACGCACAATATGAAAGATGAATTGCAAAGAAAGACACGATAAAAGTGTTTCTTTACAAACTCCTTTTTGAAATTCAAAGAATTAGAAAATAATTGCAATATTTATTAAAAGATTTTATATTCAATCATTGGCAGAAAAAATAAAGTTTGAAAAGTTAAGGGAACAAATTATATAATGATGTAGTTTTAATTATTACGGAATTATGATTTTTATCATTTGAAAAATATATTTTAAGGAGTTTAATATGGCGATGACATTTACCAAAGATAATTTTTCTTCAGAAACATCGAAGGGTGTAAGCCTTGTAGATTTTTGGGCGGAGTGGTGTGGACCGTGTAGGATGATGACACCGATAATTGAAGAGTTAGCAAAAGATTACGCAGGTAAGGCAAAGATTGGAAAAGTAAATGTAGATGAAGAATTTGAATTAGCAGAACAGTTTGGCGTTTCGAGTATTCCTACGCTTGTAATAATAAAAGATGGAACTGAAGTTAAAAGGTTCGTTGGTCTAACCCAGAAAGCAGTTCTTGCCTCTGCGTTAGATTCATACCTTGGATAGCATTTGTAAAAAAGTAACTTTTTCTATTATATAAACAACCACCGAAATAACTTATAAGACAGGAGTCGTGTATATGAATCCCAAAGTAGTTGCTGTTGTGGGTGCTACCGGTTTGGTCGGTAGGAAAATGATAGAAACATTGGAAAATAGGAATTTTCCTGTTAAGGCAATAAAATTCCTTGCTTCGGAGCGTTCTCGAGGCAAAAAGTTAGCCTATAAGGGAGAAGAAATTCCTGTTGAAGTTCTTGATGAAAATTCATTCAAAGGGATTGAAATAGCCCTTTTTAGCGCAGGTGGAAGCACAAGCAAGAAATTTGCACCCATTGCAGCAAAAGATGGCTGTGTTGTTGTTGATAATTCAAGTGCCTGGCGCATGGACCCGAAAGTTCCATTAGTGGTCCCGGAAGTTAATGCTCATGAAATCAAAAATCATAAAGGGATTATCGCAAATCCGAATTGCTCTACCATACAAATGGTAGTTGCTTTAAAACCTATTCATGATTTCGCCCGAATACAACGGGTTGTAGTTTCCACTTATCAAGCGGTTTCAGGGGCGGGACAGAATGCGGTTCAAGAATTAATAAATCAGATACAGGCGTATGTAGAAGGAAAGCCTTTAGAAGTAAAGGTTTTCCCTCATCAAATTCTATTTAATTGTATTCCCCAAATTCCGCAGAAAGATGCCTTTGAGGCGAATGGATACACGAACGAAGAAATGAAGATGGTCAACGAGACCAAGAAAATTATGGGTGACCCCAATATCAAGGTAACAGCTACCACAGTCCGCGTTCCGGTGATTAATAGTCATAGCGAATCTGTAAATATACAAACAGAAAAGAAGGTAACTGTAGAGAAAGCACGCGAATTACTTGCCAATGCTCCGGGTGTAGTATTAATGGACGACCCCGCGAAACAAGTATATCCTTTGGCTACGGTAGCCGTAGGACGGTGGGAAACCTTTGTAGGCAGAATTCGTGAAGACATTTCCCATCCCAGTGCATTGGATATGTGGATTGTTGCGGATAATCTCCTTAAAGGTGCTGCATATAACGCTGTTCAAATTGCAGAGTATCTATAAAAGGAAAAATTATTACTCTACATTTATAATTTCGAGTTGTATTTGGTTCACATAAGAACTGAGGCGGAACCATTGTTCAATATTCCCATAAATCAGGGCAATATGTGTAGCATCTGCGATAGCTTGCCCTAAAGTTGGGTCTATCGGTGTCCAATCTCCGACAAATACTTCTACCCATGCATGATAACCGAAGGCTTGTAATTCATCACTCCATACCAATCCAATACATATCCGTGTGGGTATTCCAACGGCACGGGCAAGTGCCGTGAAAAGAACTGCATGTTCATTACAATCGCCCTGACGCGTTTCAAGAACCGTCAAAGCAGACGGAATATTTGGAGATATTTTCTTTTCTATATTTTTAAAAACCCAATCATAAATTTTCTGGCTCTTTTTCCAGAGGTCCTGTTCTGTCCCCACAATCTCTTTTGCCATTTGTTGAATTTTGGGATGTTCCGACTGAATTAATGCGTCTCCTGTAAGCGTATTGTCTGGGATTGTCCGCATGATTTTTTCTGTCAGGGGAAGCGATTTGGGTTCTGCAGGTGGATTGATAAAATATCCCTGAGCTGTTCTTACCTGATATGTGGATACGGGGGGTTGGTTGATATTTGTTAATCCCTCAATTTTCACCCACATTTGCCTGGCTCCGCGGAAAGGCTTTACCCCTTTAGGTTTTATGGCTGTTGCACTGATTATATCCCCTTTTTCGCTGTCCGGAATGTGTGCTGTTGTTTCTGCGAGACTTATTTTCTTAAGTTTCAAACCGAAAGGTGTTGTTACTTGAACTACTTCCTGGTCGGGGGTAACCCATACCGTTGATGTAAGCCCACTCAAAGTTACTGTCATACGGTAAGTATCAATATTTTCTCCTGCTATCTGTAAAGTTTCTTTGCTCTGGGAAGTTATGATAGATTTCTGCACGGAACGGGAAAGGGGGTCGAAAACATCTACAGTAATACTCTGGCCAGGTTCTAAAACAGGGGTATCCATTAAGGGTAAAGCCGGTCCTGCAGTAAGTAAAAAATTCCTGCCGACAGGTAGGGAATAAGGAACTGTTTCTTTACCGGTTATTATCTCTCCCTTTAATTGATATCCATCATATTCACCCGATATTTTGATGTCGCTCTCATCGGAACGAAGTGCTAACTGAAAATTTTCCAAACCCTTCCGCTGACTAAACCATGCAAAACCACGAATAGATAAATTTACAGGAAAGGAGAAAATCACAGTATCCAATCGGAATGTAATAGTCATTTTAAATGCAGGTCCATAGGGGCTCATCGGTTCCGGGTTTGTTGTAATCTGCACATATCCTACTTTTTTATCATCGTTTGTATATACACCGACCCGCCAATCTTTATATTGTTCCCATCGTGTTTCAGGAAAACTCCATGTAGATTTTGTAAAATATCCTTCCCGAATGAATAATAGGGTCATCATAGCGATCCAAAAAAGAACGATAGAGACCAGAGCGATTATACGAGTTGTTTTCCACAGCATTTTTTATATTTCTTTCCACTGCCACAAGGACAAGGGTCATTCGGTCCTACTTTCGGTCCGACACGAACAGGTACCCGTTTCGGTTTTTCTTCTTCTGCTTCTTCTGTGGTTCCACCCCCTGGAACGGATTGCCCTCCCAGAGCAAACTTTCTTGTATCGAAAGCGGAAAAACTACGGTCGGCTTCTTTATCTGCCGCAATGTAACTATACCGTTGCAAATGAGCAAAGGGGTCATCTTCCATAGTCGCCCCCGTAGCACGAGAAGGGATACTTCTCTTTTTGCGATATTCCGGGTCTGTAATACGGAATAGCGATTGAATAACATTTAACTCGATGGACTGTATTAAATTCTGGAATAATTCAAAAGCTTCCTGCTTGTATTCCAGTAAGGGGTCTCTCTGTCCATAAGCACGAAGACGCACCGATTCTCTGAGATAATCCATTTCATATAAATGTTCAATCCATTTTTCATCCACGGCTCGCAACAATACCATAAGTTCTAAATCATGAATGCGTTTTCGGGCTATCTTTTTAAAGTTTACCGGTGGGAGAGTTTGTCCTTCTCTCGTTTGTTGTTCATATTGTTTCTGTAGTTCCACTTCAAGCAAGGTATGACGCCGTTCATATTCCCTTAACACCTGTTTAAAAAGGCTCTCACGCAGCGAGATAGGCTCTTCTTCCTTTTCACCGCTTAAATTAAAATCTGTATTGAATATCTTTTTTAATTGTTTTTGTAAACCTTCCAGGTCCCACTCTTCTGGCAGTTGGTCTTCCGGAGCAAACTGGTCAATGACATCGGAAATAATATTCGTAATCATTTCTTGCAGGCGTTCCGTCACATCTTTATCTTCCAGCACTTCCTGCCTCATGGAATAGATATATTTCCTCTGCTTATCCATAACCTCATCGTATTCAAGCAGATGCTTTCGAATTTCGTAGTTATATTCTTCGACCTGCCTTTGTGCCCGTTCAATCGAGCGTGAGACCATACGCTGGCTTAAAGGTTGCTCGTCCATTTCACTATTACTACCAAACATGTCCAGCAATCTTTTAACACGGTCTCCACCAAAAAGCCGTGCTACTTCATCTTCAAGACTTACATAAAATCGAGTAGTTCCAGGGTCTCCCTGTCTGCCGGCACGACCTCGTAGTTGATTATCAATTCGCCGTGCTTCATGTCGTTCCGTGCCGATAATATACAATCCACCTAATTCACGAACCCCTTCCGCCAATTTAATATCGGTTCCACGACCTGCCATATTTGTAGCGATGGTAATGGCTGATTTTTTCCCTGCATTGGCAATAATTACGGCTTCGCGTTCATGGTGTTTTGCATTTAATACCTGATAATCATCAATACCGATACCTTCTAATAATTGGGCTAACTTTTCGGATTTTTCGATACTGACCGTTCCTACCAAAATGGGGCGACCTGTTTCATGTATTTTTTTAATTTCTTTTACTACATAGCGAAACTTTCCATCTTCTGTGGCAAAGATAAGGTCATTCAAATCTTCGCGGATTAAAGGTAAGTTGGTAGGAATTTGAGTTACCTCAAGTCCATAGATTTTGCTAAATTCCAGAGCCTCTGTTATAGCGGTTCCTGTCATACCTGCTAATTTTTTATACATTCGGAAATAGTTCTGATAAGTAATCGTAGCAATGGTCTGTGACTCAAAGCGTATGGGCACGCGTTCTTTGGCTTCGATGGCTTGATGAAGTCCGTCCGAGTAGCGTCGCCCTTCTAATGCACGACCGGTGAACTCATCTACAATAAGCACCTCTCCATCTCGAACAATATAATCTTTATCCCGATGATATAAATTATGGGCTCGTATCGATTGCTCAAGAATATGGACAATTCCAATGTTAGTATCTGTAAATAAATCATCCACACCTAAAAGTCGTTCCGCCTGTTCCATACCATCGTCCGTTATAAGCACATAGCGTTGTTTCTCATCCACTTCGTAATGCTCTCCCTTACGAAGTCGTCGAACAACCTCATCTACTTTCACATAAATATCCGAACTCCGTTCAGGACGACCTGAAATGATAAGGGGAGTGCGTGCCTCATCAATTAATATAGAGTCCACTTCATCAACAATAGCATAATTTAACCCGCGTTGAACCTGCATGTCTTTACGCACCGCCATATTATCGCGGAGATAATCAAACCCAAATTCGTTATTTGTCCCGTAAGTAATATCCGCACGGTATCCCACCTGCCGTTCGTATAAATCCATATCATGCTGTATAAGTCCAACACTTAAACCTAAAAACTGATAGATAGGTCCCATCCATTCCGCATCACGCCGTGCTAAGTAATCATTCACCGTGACCACATGGACACCTTCTCCCGTCAGGGCATTCAAATACACCGGCATGGTTGCTACCAATGTTTTTCCTTCGCCGGTTACCATTTCTGCAATACCCCCTTGATGAAGAACAATACCACCGATTATCTGAACATCAAAGGGTCGTAGCCCGACTACGCGTTTTGCCGTTTCACGAACTACGGCAAATGCATGCGGAAGTATATCATCTAAAGTTGTCCCCTGCGACAGTTTTTCTTTTAATATCGCCGTTTGCGAACGCAATTCCGCATTGGACATTTTAACAATGCGTGGTTCTTCTTCACGAACAGCATCCAGAAGAGGTAGCAATTTCCGTACAGCTCGCTCTTTACTGGAACCAAAAATCCATTCAATCAGTTTAAATATCATCAATGTTTTTCCTTATTTCCAAACATGTAGGAATATTTTATGTACGGGTAATTCATGTAAGGGTAATTCATGAATTACCCCTACCATATTATAACCATTATGCACCTTACTATGCCTCTAAATGTGTTCTTATATCCATAACCATTAACCATATATACATTATTTTCTATTTGAAAAATATTTTTAAAATTTGTATTCAAATATAAAAAAGAAATTGAACAAAATATTTATATATAATAGAAGGATAATAAATCTTGACGGGTTAGATAAAATTGTGTTAATTTTGTTAAAAAAATTGTATAATGCTTATTATAGGGATAAAGTAAAGTATATAATATAATGTATTATTACAAATAACCATGGAAT
>Ga0116168_1000714_pt1 | contig 30845 bp, 29 predicted proteins | sample AD_UKC129_MetaG_FD_89795 | JGI IMG/M metagenome (GOLD analysis project Ga0116168, IMG submission 89795) | Active sludge microbial communities of municipal wastewater-treating anaerobic digesters from Canada - AD_UKC129_MetaG | ecosystem: Engineered > Bioreactor > Anaerobic > Digestate | place...
ATTTGCCAGATTCCATGCTGTATATTGTTATGGATAAAGAGACTTAGCTGACATACCATAAGCCAATGTTATTGCACAGATACTGAAGAACACAGACGGCTTGAAAACCTCTCGTAAGATCTTTTTCATAACCGCCTTACTGTGATGTAATTGTTATTGTTTAGATTTAATATGTGTTTTAGTCAAGATAAGAAAAAATTAGAGGGGTTAGCCCCAGATAGCTGATATTCTAAAATTCGCCCGTTACACTTTCTAAGGAGTATATCCAAGATGATAGAATCGCCTTGTGAAATAAAATATACCTTCTGCACTTATATTATTATTAAACATCCATACTCATTCTTGCATCTACTATTACAGCGCCATAGCCCTTTTCGTAAACTATTACGGGATTTAAATCAAGCTCGTGTATATATGGATTTTCTAAAATCATATTAGATAAACCCACCATAATATTTTTTATGGCATCAATGTCAGCCCCCTTTTTGCCTCTGAATCCTTTCAATATGATACTACCTTTTAATTCTTCTATCATCTGTTCTGCCATCTCATCACTTATAGGTAAAATCCTCATGGAGGTGTCTTTTATAATCTCTGTGTAAATACCACCAAAACCGACAATAATTACATGCCCGAAATTTCTATCGAATTTTATGCCTATTATTATTTCAAAACCTGATGGATAGAATCTTTGAATGAGATATTCAGTGGCATCTATATTTTTTGCAGCAATTTTGAGCTGGTCTTTATCTTCTATATTGAGTATTACCCCTCCCGCATCTGTTTTGTGGATAATGTCATGAGATGCATTTTTCAATACAACAGGATAGCCAATGGATTCTGCAAGATAAGGCAGTTCATCTTTGTCTTTTGTGAATCTAAATTCACCTATAGGCAGATTGTATTTTTTAAGTAGATTAAATACATAAGAGAGGGAAACCTTTTTAATCTCCTCTTTATGGTGTTTTGAGATTTTATATATACGGACATTATCTAAAGATTTAAAGGTGTTTCTCTGGCCAATTAATTTGTAAAATTTATAAGAATTCTTAAGGGCGAATACGGCACGGTCACAGTCAGAAAATATGGGCAATACACCTGCATTTTTTATATCAAGCCATTCTTTTCTATTGGTAATTACAGAAAGGGCAACGGGTTTGTTAAATGCATGGGATAATCTTCCGGCATTTTGAATGAACCTTTTAACCTTGATGCCGTCGCTTTCTGCACTGTATGTGATGATAAAGGCAATGCCATCTACATCATCTTCCTTAAGAGCCATTTCAAGGATTTCTGTGTATAGGTCAAGGTCGTATACATCTCCTATATCAAGGGGGTTTGTAGCCCTTATCACATTTAGTTTTTTCTTTTTTACCTCACTAAAGAATTTCTGTGAAAAATTTGCAAGGTGAAAACCGTATTTTTCCACAGCATCTGCTGCAAGGACACTATGCCCCCCTGAACGGGATATGACGCCCACCTTTTTCCCTTTCATAAGTTTTAGACTTAAGGCCTTTATGGTGTCTATGAAATCGTAAAATGAATCAACGACAATAACACCCACCTGGGACATAGCTGCAAAGGCAATTCTGTCATCTCCTGCAAGGGCAGATGTATGAAATTTTGCAATCTCTTTACTTTTGTCGCTTCTATTAGCCTTAAGAAGCACTATGGGTTTTTCTGATGATGCCACAATGTTCATAAAGGCCTTTCCATCAGAAAAATCTTCGAGATACAGACCTATAATCCCTGTATTTTCATCTTTTATCAGGTATTCGAGGCACTCGTTTTCGTTTATTAAAAGCTTGTTACCAATACTTATAACCTTTTGCAAACCGATATTTTCACATGAGCTCATCATGCATGTATCGTAGAAGACACCACCGCTTTGGGATATGATAGATACATTTCCTTTTTTCATATAATCAGGGGTTAACATAAAAAAGGGTAAAATAACCCCATTTTCAAGATTTATAACACCAAAACAATTTGGACCTATAACCTTTATTTTATAAGTCTTTGCAATTTCTTTTATCTTATCTTCCAGGTCTTTTCTTTCCTCTGAAAATTCAGAAAACCCACCTGATTCGATAATCACATGTTTTATTCCTTTTTTACCGCACTCTTCTAAGATAGATGGGACATGGATTGCAGGAACGAGTATTACTGCCAAATCAGGGGTCTTGTCTATTTCGTCAAGGCCTGTTAAGATCTTTTTTCCTTTTATGTATCCACCGGAAGAGCCTATGGCATAACATTCCCCTATAAACTTGAAGTTTAGAAGATTTTCTATGATGGTCTTTCCTAAATTTCCATGAGATTCTGATACACCGAACACAACAATGCTTTTTGGATTGAAAAAGGTATCCATAGCTATTTAAACTCCATCATTATTTAGGTTTAGAGTATACACAGAAGGGCAATAGAAAACAACATTTGGTTATAGATTTTATTGCGACCTTTGTGGTAAAAATTTTACAATGCATTCAAATAAAAGAGATGGGTGTTAAGGTTTTATGGTGAAAAGAATCTATATATTGAGACACGGTGAGACCCAATGGAATAAGGAAGATGTATTCAGGGGCAGAAGCGATATACCACTAAACGAAACGGGGTTAAAACAGGCAGAAATGGCGTCTTTTTATTTTAAAAATAAAGAGATTGACTTTATATTTTCAAGTCCCCTTTTAAGGGCCGTGCAGACTGCTAAAGCAGTGAGCAAAACAACAGAAAAAGATGTTGAAATTGTGGAAGAGTTTATAGATATAAATTTTGGTATATGGGAGGGGCTTACTGTAAAAGAAGTTGAAAGAAATTATCCTCACGATTTTGCCATCTGGGTTAAAAACCCCCAAAAGCTAAACTTAAGGGGAGGGGAAACGCTTGAAACTGTAAGAAAACGAATTGCCAGTGGTTTTGAAAAGGTCCTTTCAGAAAAAGGCGAAAACCTGCTTATCGTAACCCACAGGGCAATATGTAAAATCATGGTTCTTTTTCTTCTTGATATGGGAAATGAGTTTTTCTGGGCCATGAAGTTTGACCCTGCATCTATTACCCTCATAGAAAAAATTAACGACCGATTTACTTTGACTTTTAGTAACGATACATGTCATCTCCAATCAACTAAAGGCCTTTATAAAGACTTTTAAAATCTTTCTTCAATCTTTGGTTTAATCTTTAGAGAAGTTAGTCGTATACATTAAAAAGGTCTTCAAAATTAAAGAATTTTTTAGTAACTATTCTATACAAAAATTGATTTTGTTATTGACAATTAGAGAGTGGTCTTGCATATTATCACAGACCGAATTTTATTTTAATCTTAAAAATTATAAGGTTATAAAGTATAAGCTCATAACAGGCTAAAAGCACATGAACCAAAGAGTTGCCCAAGGACAAATAAATATGCACGATAAAGAACAATCCTTTGAGATTACCGTAAACAATAAAAAGTGTCGTAAGTGTTCTTATTGCATACAGATTTGCCCAGCAAAGGCTATAAAGTTTTATAAGGACCAGGTAACGATAATCAGTGAACGTTGTATTATGTGCGGAAGTTGTATTACCGAATGCCCCCAGCATGCATTGAATTATAAAAGTGGTCTTCAACAGGTAATAGATTTTATCGAAAACAAAGAAAAAACAATTGCATGTATTGATCCAGCCTTTCCAGCCATCCTCGATTTCTGGACACCAAATCAATTCGTTACTGTCTTAAAAAAAATAGGTTTTACTGAGGTATGGGAAGGTGCTTTTGGTGCCGAGCTTATAAGTCAGGCATATAGAAAAATCCTCAACGAAGAAACGCAAAAACCTCTCATATCTTCCTTTTGCCCTGTGATTGTCTTCTATATACAGAAATACCTTTCCCAGCTGATTGAGAACCTTGTTCCCATCGTCTCCCCCATGATTGCCATTGGCAGGATTGCAAGGGCAATAAAAGGTAGCGATTGGAAGTTTATATATATCACACCCTGTCTTGCCCAGATAAAAGAAATGACAAGCCCTGAGGTAGCAGGTGCCGTTGACCAGGTGATTACATTTAAAGATTTGCGAAGACTTTTAAAGGAAGAGTTAGAAAAAAAAGAAAATTATCCTGAAACTCCTTTTGACGGGCCAAAACCCTTTCTTGGCAGGGTAATATCAGTTATTGGCGGCCTTTATAGAAGCACAGGTTCACAGTTTGATATATTAATGGATGATATAACAGTAACATACGGTCATAAAAGGACTATAGGCTCTTTAAACCAGCTTGCCACCGGTTATATTAATGCAAGGTTTTTTGATTTTTTATTCTGCCACGGCTGTGTGGACGGGCCTTTTATAGATAGGGATTTATCCGTTATTGCAAGGAGACAAAAGGTCGTCAGATATGCAAAACAGGAAATGGAAAAACAGGATGTGTTGAGTGTGATAACGGAACTCGACAAATTTGAATTCATTGATCTAAAAAGAGATTTTTTGAATATGGAGCAGAAGCTGCCTGTGCCAACAGAAGAACAGATAAGGGCCATCTTAAAGAAAATAGACAAGCTGCCACCGTCTAAGAACCTCGATTGCAGAGCCTGTGGTTATGCATCGTGTAGAGAAAAGGCCATTGCCGTTGCCCAGGGTATTGCCGATGAAGAATACTGTCTCCCCTATCTTTTGGAACAGAGCAAAAAGATTTATAAAGAGCTTGAAAAGTCACACAGGGAACTCCAAATGTCTCATCAGGCCCTTGAACAGGCGCAGGCTCAGTTAATCAGAACAGAGAAGCTTGCCTCCATTGGACAACTTGCAGCAGGCGTTGCCCACGAGATAAATAACCCCTTAGGAACAATAATGATATACGCCCATTTACTACTTAAGAATCTCGACAAGGATAACCCTATGAGAGAGGATGTGGAGCTGATTATAAGTGAGGCAAATCGGGCAAAAGAGATAGTCCAGGGGCTTTTGAGTTTTGCAAGGGAGACAAAATTAAAACCTGGGCCTGTAAATGTAAATGACTTATTAGAAGATGTGCTTGGTCTTGTGGTGAATCAATCCCTTTTTCACAATATAAGGATAGAAAAAAAGATTGATGAAGAACTACCTACGATTGTTGCTGATGAGACAAAACTAAAACAGGTGTTTCTTAACATCATCCTCAACGCTGCCCAGGCAATGGAAGGAAACGGAAGATTAATTATTACTACCACAAAAGATAAAAAATATATTAAAATAAGAATACAGGATACGGGGCCGGGTATTCCACCTGAGGTAATGGCCAATCTTTTTTCCCCTTTTTTCACAACAAAGGAAAAGGGGACAGGTTTAGGTCTTGCCATATCCTATGGCATAATTGAAAGGCATAAAGGTAAGATAGATGTGGAGACAGAACTCGGAAAGGGCACCGTATTTACTATATGTTTGCCATTAGATGCAAATGAAGAAGAGATAGGGATAAAATAAATGACCTTGAAAGGGGTCGTAAAAAAATATTACAGGAGAGGATGCTATGAGTAAAAAACCAAAAATTTTGCTTGTGGACAATGATGTGGATTTCATTGACCTCAATAAGGCCGTCCTTGAGAACAATGGCTTTGAGGTCTCTGTGGCCTATGCAGGTCGAGAGGTTATGGACAAGGTCAAATTTGATCAACCAGACCTTATAGTCCTTGACCTCATGATGGAGAAGCACGATACAGGTTTTGCTGTTGCAAGGGCTTTAAAGGCGGATCCTATTTACAAAAACATACCCATATTGATGCTTACAGCAGTGGGGAGTGTGACGGGCGTGGATTTTTCTCAAGAACTCGACGGATACTGGATGAAGACAGACGACTATGCAAGTAAACCTTTGAGTCCTGAAGAGCTTATAAAAAAGATAAAAGACCTTCTGGAGAGAAACAAAAAGGGTTGATTGTAATATTTTGAATAGAATAAACACTAAAAAGGAAAACATAATGGATGCTCAAGCCCGTATCCTTGTTGTAGATGATGAAAAAGGCATTAGAGAGGGATGCAAAAGAATACTTGCCGGTGAAGGTTATGCTGTTGATGTAGCGGAAAACGGAAATACAGGCCTTGAACTTGTCAAAACAAACCCTTATGACCTTTTAATAATCGACCTTATGATGCCGGGTATGGGCGGGATCGAGATGATGAGTCGGGTAAGGGACATAGACCCTGAGGTTATCATGATCGTGATAACAGGGTTTGCTACCATAGAAACCGCTGTGGATGCAATGAAACACGGTGCCTATGACTATATCCCAAAACCTTTTACACCGGAGAGCCTCGTTGCCGTAGTAAACCGCGGTTTAGAGACAAGACGACTACGTCTTCAGACAAAAAGGCTCATGGAGGAAAGAGACCAGAAACTCCTTGAGCTGGCCAGCGAGAAGTCAAAGATGCATGCGATTATTAATTCTATGGCAGATGGGGTGTTGGTTGTAAACAGGGAAAACCAGCTTGTTCTCTGGAATCCTGCGCTTATTAAAATGTTAAACATTAATGGACACATTGAATCAGGAAAGAACATAGAAGATATTATTACCCATGAAGGGCTTTTAAATGTTATTAAAAGGGCATATGCCCCTGATTCATCCCATTATACAAGTATCACAGAAGAAATAGAGCTGCCACTGCCTGAAGCAAAGACCATTATGGTAAGTGTGTCTGTAATAAGGGATGATGAATCTAACCAGGAATTGGGATTGGTAGCGACGTTAAGGGATATTACAAGGCTTAAAGAACTGGATAAGCTAAAGTCTCAGTTTGTGGCAATGGTGACCCATGAATTAAGGGCACCAGTTTCGGCTATAGAAGGCTATCTTACAGCATTTCTTACAGGTGCTTTTGGCAGTGACCCAAAGATGTACCGACAGATGATGGAAAGGGCAAGGCAGAGGGCAAGGTCACTTCTCGATTTGATAAACGATTTGCTTGAATACAGTAAGCTCGAGGCAAAATGTTCTATAAGACAAAAGGAACTCCTCGACATATCTGACATTATTATAAACACCGTTGAGCTTTTAAAAGGTCAAGGCGGGTCAAAGGATTTAACATTCATAGTGGATGTTCCAAGACCTTTACCACTTATCGAGGCAGATAGAAGAGAGATGGAACAGCTATTCACTAACCTCATCTCCAATGCCATTAAATATAATGTGAAAAACGGAAAGGTCATAGTTAGTGCAAGACCGAATAAGCATTTCTTAAATATTGCTGTGACAGATACAGGTATTGGTATAGATAGTGAGCATCTGCCCCATATCTTCGATGAGTTTTATAGGGTGTCGTGTCCTGAAACAAGATACACAACAGGAACAGGGCTTGGTTTATCCATTGTAAAAAAGATTGTTGAATCGCATTTTGGCCGTATAGATGTGGAAAGTGCCCCTCAAAAAGGGACTACATTTACGGTCAAATTGCCGATTAAACAGAAAAATAAAGACTAATTGAAAAGGAGATGTTATGGCTAAAGAACTTAAACAAAACGAGATAGTTGAAAAACAGCAATTAGCACCATCAATTACACTTTTTAAGCTTTATGTGCCCAATATCGCAGAAAAGGCAAAGCCAGGACAGTTTGTCGTTGTGAGGGCTGATGATTATGCAGAGAGGATACCATTGACGATAGCTGATTTTGACCGTGATGCAGGGACGATTACTATAATATTTCAGGTAGTGGGAGCATCTACGCAGAAATTAGAAAAGTTTCAAAAGGGTCAGACAATTCTTGATGTGGTGGGACCATTGGGAAAGCCGAGCCATATAGAAAAGTTTGGAACTGTAGTATGCGTGGGTGGTGGTGTTGGAGTGGCACCTGTATATCCTATTGCAAAGGCCCTTTATGAAAAGGGTAATGAGATGATAAACATAATAGGTGCAAGAAGCAAAGATATGTTGATCCTTGAGAATGAGATGAGGGCAATAAGCCATGAACTATACGTAACAACAGATGATGGCACATATGGCCACCACGGCTTTGTAACAGATGTCTTGAAAAAAATTATTGAAGAAAAGAAAAAGATAGACCTCGTTATAGGTATAGGCCCTGTAATTATGATGAAGGCTGTAAGTGATGTCACAAGACCTTATAATATTCACACTGTTGTAAGCTTGAATACTATCATGGTTGATGGGACAGGGATGTGTGGTTGCTGCAGGGCAACGGTTGGAGGGGAAACAAAGTTTGTATGTGTAGATGGTCCTGAATTTGATGGCCATAAAGTTGAGTTTAACGAACTCCTCTCGAGAAGCAAGATGTATAATAGGGAAGAAAGAAGGGCATTGTGGGATCACAAATGTAAGCTCGAAGAGCAGGTAAAGTCAGTCAAAAAACCAAAAAGAAGAGAGCCCATGCCTGAGCAGAATCCTATGGTAAGGATTCAGAATTTCAATGAGGTTGCCCTTGGGTATTCAAAGGAAAGTGCAATGCGTGAGGCATCGAGATGTCTTAACTGCAAAAATTCACCATGTGTGGAGGGATGCCCTGTAAACGTCCAGATTCCAAAATTTATAAAGCTTATAAAAGAAGGCGATTTCATGGGTGCAATCCATACAATAAAAGAGACGAACAGTCTTCCTGCAGTGTGCGGCAGGGTATGTCCCCAGGAAGTCCAGTGTGAGGCAAAATGTGTTCTCGGTAAAAAGGGTGAGCCAGTTGCAATTGGAAGGCTTGAGAGGTTTGCAGCAGATTATGAGCTTGCCATGGGTGATGTGAGGATCCCACCCATTCCAGAAAAGACTGGTAAAAAGGTAGCTGTAGTCGGTGCTGGTCCTGCAGGTCTTACAGTGGCAGGTGAGCTTGCAAAAAAAGGTCACGATGTTACCATATTCGAGGCACTTCATAAGGCAGGCGGTGTTCTTGTGTATGGTATACCCGAATTTCGTCTACCAAAGGCCATTGTTCAGAGAGAGGTAGACTATGTGGAAAAACTTGGTGTTAAGATAAAGGTAGATACCATAATAGGTCAGACAACAACTGTGGACGAGCTTTTTGAGCAGGGTTATGATGCCATATTCATAGGCACTGGCGCAGGGCTTCCGTATTTTATGAATATCCCAGGAGAAAATCTAAACGGTGTATATTCTGCAAACGAATTTCTTACAAGGGCAAATCTCATGAAGGCATATCTATTCCCTGAATACGATACACCTGTAAGGGTTGGTAGTAGAGTGGCAGTAATAGGTGGTGGTAATGTGGCAATGGATGCGGCGAGGGTTTCAAAAAGATTGGGCGCTGACCACGTCTATTTGATTTATAGACGTTCAAGGGCTGAAATGCCTGCAAGGGCTGAAGAGGTGCACCATGCTGAAGAAGAGGGCATTGAGTTCATGCTTTTAACAGCCCCTGTTAGGGTAATAGGCGATGAGCAGGGATGGGTTAAAGGTATAGAATGTGTAAAGATGGAATTAGGGGAGCCGGATGCATCGGGAAGAAGAAGACCTGTTGAAATAAAAGGTTCAAATCATGTAATAGATGTGGACGTCATCATCGTTGCCATAGGTCAGGGGCCCAACCCCATACTGACATCTACAACAGAAGGTCTTAAACTCCGTAAGACAGGCAATATCGAAGCAGATCCTGAAACAGGAAAAACGAGCAGAAAAGGTGTATTCGCTGGCGGTGATATAGTAACAGGGGCTGCAACTGTTATCCTTGCCATGGGCGCAGGGAGAAAGGCAGCGGCGGCAATAGACGAATACTTAAGAACGGGAAAATGGTAAAAAAAGGCGGGTTTAACCCGCCTTTTTAATTTTTAGCATTATAACATGGCGATATTGGCCCAGAAGATAAAGGCAAAGGGTGACAGAATAGTCGATAATGCCACGGCATTGGATGCAAGTTCTGGATCCCCGCCTATCTCGTATGCCATTATATAGGAAGTTGTAGCAGTAGGCGTTGCAAGCAAAATAAAAACATACAATATATCTTTGAAGGCAATGTTGAGCATTCTAAAATAAAAGGCAGCAAAACCGGGCAATACAATTAGCTTTAACAGGGCAGAGCTTAAGGAATACTTAAATGTCTTTTTTATGTTTTTAGCACCTATGGAAGCACCTATCATGATTAGTGCCATGGGAAGAGCAATATTAGAGAGGATAACCATTGCCTTGAAAAGAAAGTTGGGAATAGGTATCCCCGCATAAATAAAGATCAAACCGAGAAATGTGGCGATGATAACAGGCGTTTTTATTATGGATATAATGGACTTTGCCATATTTTTTTCGTGATGGGAAAATAAAGAAAGAATCGCAATTGCCATACCATTGTTTAAAAGAATCATTATGCCTATCAGAATGCTTCCCTGTTTCAATCCATTCTCACCGAGAAGATAAAAAAGCACTGCAAGACCTATGTAAGAAACGTTTCCGTGAAATGTTGTCTGGATAAAAGTTCCCAGTGTGCCTGATTTTAATTTAAGGCCATATCCTATAAAGAAAGATAATACCATCAAGGCAAAGGTAGGTATAATGACTGCAAGTATATGGGAAAAAAATAAAGACTTTATATCCGATTTTATTATGCCTGTGAATATGAGGAGGGGCAATGGAAATAAATACACAAACCTGTTTGCCTCTGAAATGAATCTGTCGTTTATGATACCTTTCTTGTGAATGGTGTAGCCGAAAATGATTATGAGAAATATGGGAACTATTGTCTCTATTATTGCCATGCTATCTTTGCCCCCTTTTTTCTAAATGTTATTTACTCCCTGAGTGCACCATTCCATAGTTCAAAGGAAGGAAAATCGGTGTTTCTTTCATCTATTTTATAAAATACGGCATAGGTCATGGATTTATACCGTGAAAATAGGCCTGACTTTGAGGCTATGATTCTTTCCCTCCATGTGCCTGTGTTTATATAATAATGATGAAGTCCGTCTTTTATTGAGATAAAGGATATCTTTTCATTATGCGTATGGCCAAAAACAGTGTATAGTGTATCAAAAGAACCTGCCATTTCTTCGTATTTTGGTTCGTTTATTTCAAAATAGGAAAAGAGTTTTAAAAACCTTTCAGCCCAACGGATAGATATGATTTTCGATATATGGAGCATATATTTGAGTTTATCCGCTATGTCAAAGGGCTGAAGGGTGTCGTGGTGTTTTATCCAGTGCTTAACATAAGGGATATTAAAAAAACGGTCAATAACCTCATCTACAACCTTTTCGATGTGTGTTCTGATATCCTTTTCTTGATATGTAGCCAACAGATAATCAAAGATTCTCCATTGAGGTCTTATGTCTTCTATGGATTTTAATTCATCTTCCAATTCAGGGAATTTCCTTTTTATCTCGTAAGGTAGCCTTACAAAAAGCTCTACAGTATTTATATCGCCTATGGGTATCATCTGTGGTTCAAAATTATATTCATCGTATTCATGGCCATGTCTTATTGTGACCCCGTAATGTTCGTTTTTGTATCCTTCTTTTTCTATTTGATTATCCTCAAAAATATGGGACAAGGTTAGTATTAGTTCATTATAATTACCAATCATCCTGTCGTGGTTTCCGAGGATTGTTACCCACTTTACAGGAATGGGTGAGAAAAATTCATTTGCCTTGTTTAATATCTCAAGGCTTTCTGCATTGGCCTCTAAGGTCTTTTCAAAAATATTTTTTATATGTTTATATTTTCTATCTTCGTAACCCATATCCATGCCCCAGGGCTTTTCTTTATCTTCCACAGTCATCCAGTAGTCTGTTCTTAATAGGTCAAATGTATCTCCTGCAAAGACAATGATAATTTCCTCTGTATTTTTACGCATACCCCTTTTTATAAAATCTAAAAAATGTTTAAATGCCCTGGGTGAAAGGTTGTTTGTAGCCGTTCTATCAGTGAAGTGGAGGTCACTAACAACGATAAGCATGTTATGTTCTATCATGATTTTTTTATTAAGACCATACTTTTCTCGTAAATTTGAAGATTAGTAAAAAAAATTTTGTATACATATTCCAGTGTTAGCTGTTCATTATGACAAACGCTTGCAGTTTTTTTAGACCCCTTTGTTTAAGCCTTTTTCATGCGTAACATTCTATATTTTCTTGACAAATGGTGCAAAAAAAGGATACTTTGAATAATAAAAAATTTAAAGCAGGGGGTATGAATGTTAAAGGAATCTATAAAAAATGAGCTTGAAAGGATTGTAGGTAAGGAAAACGTTTTAACCACACCTGAGGCGCTTAAAGCATACTCGTATGACGGAACTACAAGCTGGATTCGTGAACCTGACGTAGTCGTATTCCCTACAACAACCCAGCAGGTGTCTGAGATTATGAAACTGGCAAATAAAGAAAAAATTCCTGTTACCCCAAGGGGCGGGGGTACAAATGTAAGCGGAGGGTCTGTCCCGTGGTTAGGCGGGATTGTCCTTTGCACAACCAAGATGAATAAGATTCTTAAAATTGATAAAGAAAATCTAACAGCAACCGTTGAACCAGGCGTTGTTTTACAGGATTTAAACATTGCCCTTGCAAAAGATGGGCTTTTCTTTCCTCCTGACCCTCAGAGTTTTCTCGGTGCCACAATAGGCGGGATTATTGCAGAAAATGCAGGTGGCCCTGCATGCGTTAAATACGGTGTTACCAAACAGTATGTGCTCGGTCTTGAGGTGGTTCTACCAACAGGTGAAATCGTAAATCTTGGCGGTAGAACATTGAAAAATGTAGTAGGTTATGACCTTTTGCATATATTTATTAGTTCAGAGGGAACACTCGGTGTTATTACAAAGGCAGAATTAAAGCTCAATCCTTTGCCACCGGCAAGAAAGACCACAATGGCAGTATATGCAGATGTGGCAAAGGCAGGGGAGAGCGTCTTCAGAGTCCTCGAAAACGGCGTTATTCCAGACAAAATTGAGCTTCTCGATAACTGGGTTATAAATAGAATTGAAGAGATGATGCCTATGGGTCTGCCAAAGGATGCAGATGCAGTTTTACTTTTTGAATGTGATGGAATCCCTGAAGCTGTTGAAAAAGAGACGGAAAAGATTGTGGATATTGTTAAAAAATACGGTGCTATAGATGTAAGAATTGCAAAGGACATGGATGAGGCAAATAAATACTGGCTTGCAAGGAGGGCTGGTTTTGCAGCAGTATTTGGTAAGGCAAAGACTGTTTTTGCTGAAGACGTAACTGTGCCAAGGGGAAAGATACCTGACTTAATAAATAAGTGTAAAGAGCTTGCAAAAAAATATAATGTTGAAATAGTTGTTCTCGGTCATGCCGGTGATGGTAATCTTCACCCGGCTATACTCACAGATATAAATAATGAGGAACACTATAGCAGGTCAGTGAAGGCAATGGATGAGATTATAGAAGAGGCTGTCGCATTAGGTGGCGTGCTCTCTGGTGAACATGGTATAGGACTTGAGAAGCAGAAGTTTTTAAAGAGACAGCTTGACCCTGTGGTTATTGATTTGATGAAGAAGATTAAGGCGCTCTTTGACCCCAATAACATAATGAACCCTGGTAAGATTTGGGAATAGTTAAAAAGGAGCTTGCGCTATGGAAGACTTAAAAGAGCTTAAAAAAATAGAACAATTTGCTGACCAATGTATGAAATGCGGTTTTTGTAGCTTCTTTTGTCCGGTTTATCAGGAAGAGAGGGTTGAGACATCTGTGGCAAGGGGGAAAAACTACCTTGTAAAGCTTGCACTAAAGGGTGAGCAGAAATTTACCGATGAATTGGGGAAAATTATAGGGAAGTGTCTTTTATGTAAGCGCTGTGTTGTGAACTGTCCTGCTAAAACTCAAATAGATAGAGTTGTTGTAGGTGCCAGGGCTCAGATGGTAAAAAACAAAGGGCTTGGCTTTGTCAAGAACTTTGCTTTCAGAAAGGTAATGGCAAACAGGAAGGCATTTGGAAATTATGTAAGACTTGCAAAGGCATTTCAGTGGCTACTGCCTAAAACAGAAGGAAAAATAAGGCATCTGCCCGATTTCCTAAAGGCCCTTGGCCAAGGTAGAAATATCCCTGAAATTGCAAAGACCTTTTTAAGGGATATGGTAAAACCAGTATACAAACCCCAGGATGGTAAGGCACCTGTTATGAGGGTAGGGTTTTTTATGGGTTGTGCCACAGACTTTGTATACCCTGAACTGGGACTTAAAATGATAGATTTTATGACAAAGAGGGGTATAGAGGTTGTGGTTCCCCAGGAGCAATCATGTTGTGGCGCTGCAATTTATTTCAGCGGAGATTTTGAAACAGGGAGGATGCTTGCAGAGAAAAATATAGAGGCATTTAAAGACGTAGATATGATTGTTACTGGTTGTGCAACATGTAGCTCGACCCTTAAAGATTACGAAAAATATCTTCCCGACAATGAAGACCAGCAGAAAAGGTATGAAGAATTTAAGAAAAAGATTAAAGACAGCACTGAGTTCATCATAGATGTGATGAAGGTTAAGCCAGAGGAATTGAAACTCAAAAAAGAGTTTGAAGGTAAAACTGCAACCTGGCATGACCCCTGTCACTTGGTGAGATACCAGAATATTCAGGCACAGCCAAGGGCTATCCTCAAAGGCTTAAAGGGACTTAAATACGTAGAGATGCCCAATGCTGATTTATGTTGCGGTATGGGTGGCTCTTTCAGCGTTTACCATTATGATTTAACGAAAAAGATTGCTGCCAAAAAGATGGCAGGTATAAATGCAACAGGGGCAGATATAGTTGTTACTGCCTGCCCGGGATGTATGATAAACTTGATAGACAATATCTTACAGAATAAGATGCCCCAGAAGGTTTATCATTTTCTCGAGCTGGTAGAGTAACAGCATGCACATAACACCAATTAAAAATTAATAAAACATGTAAGGAGGTAAGTATGAAAAACGGGCGTTGGATGACAGCAAAAGATGTTTTGAGGGTAAATGCATTTAAGTGGCCGAACAAGATCGGTGCAAAGGACCTTTATAAGGAATATACCTTCAAGCAGTGGAATGAAAGGTCTTGTAGGCTTGCAAATGCCCTCGCAAATATGGGGATGAAAAAGGGGGATAGGTTTGCAGTTTTGGCGTACAACTGTGTTGAATGGATGGAAATATATGCAGCTGCTGCAAAAGGTGGTTTTATTTGTGTTCCCATTATGTTCAGACTTGCACCACCTGAGATGGAATACATTATAAATCACTGCGAGGCAAAGGTTTTTATTGTTCAGGGAGGAACAAGCCCGAGAGACGGCAAGGAATATCCATGGATCGAAATGGTCAACGGCATGAAGAAAAACATACCAACTGTGGAAAAATATGTTTCTTTTGCTGAAATAGGCAATCCCCATTATGATGGATATATCTCATATGAGGATGCCCTGGCTGCAGCAAGCGCTGAGGAACCCGAGACAGTTGTAGATGCCGATGACCCATGGGTTATCATGTATACAGGTGGAACAACAGGTAGGCCAAAGGGTGTTGTAAAAACACATGCATCTTTATTTGCCCAGTATTTTATCATGATTTTCGACCATCAGTTCAATTTTGACGATATTACCCTTCTCGTTATGCCGTGCTGCCACGTGAATTCACTTTTCTATTCATTCGTAAATACCTGGGTAGGTGGCACTGTCATGGCTTATAACATGGTAAGCTTTAACCCTGAAGACCTTCTCAAGACCTTCTCAGACCACAAGATTACCTTTACCTCTCTGGTTCCAACGCACTATATCATGATGCTTGCATTACCGGATGAGGTAAAAAATAAATACGACCTTACATCCATTAAAAAACTATTAATCTCCTCTGCACCGGCAAGGAGAGATACAAAGCTTGGTATCCTCAAGATGTTCCCCAACTCAGAGCTTTATGAAGCATACGGTTCAACAGAGGCAGGCATTGTGACAGTCTTGAAACCACACGAACAGTTAACAAAACTCGGTTCCATTGGCCGTGAGGTTATAGGAACTGATATCATCAGACTATATGATGAAGATGGTAACCTTATTACACAGCCCAATGTAGTGGGCGAACTCTATTCAAGAAGCCCCATGCTTTTTGAAGAATACTGGAAAGAGCCTGAGAAGACTGCTGCAGCAATGAAAGGCGAATATTTCAGTGCCGGTGACATGGCATACAGAGATGAAGAGGGTTACTATTACCTCGTAGATAGAAAAGCCAATATGATTATCTCCGGTGGTGAGAATGTTTATCCTTCAGAGGTTGAGAATGTGGTAGGTGGGCACCCGAAGGTAAAAGATGTGGCTGTTATTGGAACTCCCCATGAAAAATGGGGTGAACAGGTAACCGCAGTGGTTGTGCTCCATGAGGGCCAGACTGCAACACCTGAAGAGATCGCTGAATTCTGCAGGGGCAAGATTGCAGGTTATAAGATTCCAAGAAAAGTAATCTTTATAAAGGACGAAGAGATGCCAAGAAGCGGTGCCGGAAAGATCCTCCACAGGATTTTAAGAGAGAAATACGGTAAATGGAGTGAAAACGTATAATCCTTTTTAAGGCGGTTATTAAAAAGCGGGGGTTGTTTATCCCCCGCTTTTTTTGTATATTTAAAACGAAAATGAAAACATCATCCGCCCATAAGATGTATAATTTTATCCATGATATAAACCCTTTGGGAGTAGCACCAAAGGTAAAAAACCGCATTAGAAAGGCCATAAAATATTTAAGTTCATACAATGATTTGGCCTATAAACAATTTTTGGATTACCTTAAAAAGACATACAATATAACAGAAGGGCAAATCTTTATAAGTCATGGTTCCACAGATCTTCTAAAGAAGATATTCAAAATAGTAAAGGCAAAACAGGTGTTGATTCCTCTACCTATCCATAATAGGTACAAAATATTGGCTGAGAGATTAGGATTTGAAATAATACCATTTTCTACTGGTTTTTTTTTCGATAAGGTCTACGATCTGGAGGAGCTAAAAAAAACCTGTGATGAAGGCGAATTAATAATCTTACCGAATCCTCATAACATAACAGGAAAAATAATTGATAAAGATAAATGGGATGAACTCGTTTGGCTTTCCAATGAAAAGAAAAAAATGATTATCATCGATGAATCGCTTTTGGACTATATAGACACAGCATCTGAAATAAATAAGATTGTCTCCTCAAATTATATTTTGATATTAAGGACCTTTTCCACATTTTACGGTTTGGCAGGTATGCCTTTCGGTTATTTAATAGGAGGCAAGGATGTTATTTCTTATATAAAGAATAGTTTTGAGTGCGATTATTATTCTGTGCCTTATATTGCATATATAGCTTCAAAAACTGCATTAAAGGACAAACGCTATAAAAAAAGGACGATAGAATTTATAAAAAACGAGAAGGCATACATTGTAGAAAGGTTGAAATCTTACGAGGCTATAAATGTTATAGACACGGGCTGTAATTTTTTGTTATTAAAAGTAGGCTTAGATGATGGAGAACTCAAAGATGGGTTAAAAAAAAGAAATGTCATTGTCGATGTTTATGAGACACAAGAAGGGTCATTTATCAGGTTTCCCATTCAGAAACACAAGTATAATGCATATTTTGTGAAGACCTTAAAATATTTAATAGACAAAAAGGATGTGTAGAATCAAAACAAAAAATTAGTTGTTCTTTGAAAAAGGGGCTTGAAATATGGATGAGATACTCAAATTTACAATTCATTGCGTTTTAGAATCAGGAAAAATACAGAGGAAATATTTTGGAAAAAAGATCGGTATTAGGCATAAAGGCACTATAGACCTCGTTACAGATGTAGATTTGGCATGCCAGGAAAGGATAATAAGTTTGATAAAGGATAATTTTCCCGATGATGAGATTATAAGCGAAGAAAAGAAAAACTATTTTGGAGGAGATAAAAAAAGATGGATCGTGGATCCCTTAGACGGAACAACAAATTACGCCCACGGATACCCCTTTTTTTGTACATCCATTGCCTATGAAGAAAATGGTTTCATAACATTGGGTGTTGTCTATAACCCTATTTTTAAAGAGTTATTCTATGCAAAGAAAAAAGAAGGTGCATATCTGAATAAAAAGAGAATATTCGTGTCAAAAATTGATAATCTAAAACAGGCTTTGCTTTCTACAGGTTTTCCCTATGACCTGCCAACAAGCAAAAGGAACAATATAGAAAATTTTATCTCCTTTATCTATGAGGCCCAGGCTATAAGAAGGGACGGTTCAGCGGCACTGAATATGTGTTATCTTGCCTGCGGGAGATTTGACGGATTCTGGGAATTAAAGCTGAAGCCCTGGGATATGGCAGCAGGCTCAATTATAGTCGAGGAGGCAGGAGGTATTATAACAGATTTTAAAGGAAATAAGTTCGATATTTATAAAGATGAAATAGTTGCCTCAAATGGCTTGATACATAAAGATATGCTTCATGTTTTACAGAAAAATAAAAGTAATTGGAGCGAGCAATGAGAGAATATAAAATAGATGAAGTAAAGCAGATAGTAAGACCTGAATTAGGGAATCAAGTGCCCCTGGAGTTGTTTAGAATATTAAGGATAATAGGCATGAGGGAAATACTGGGAGAGAGTTCTGGCGCTGCCCTTTACATGATAGGTAAAAAAGTAGGGAATATGATAGGCGCAGTTAGCCTCGAAGATTTTAAAAATAAGATCGTTGAACTAAAAATCGGTATTCCTGAGATAGAATTAATAGATGAAGACCACATTGTGGTTAAACTCTATGAATGCATTACGTGTGCAGGTTTTCCTTATACAGGGGAAATGTTTTGCGATATGGAAAGTGGTATAATTGCAGGGCTTTTTGAAAGGGTCTACAAAAAAAAGGCAAAGTCTACCCAGAAAAAAAGTTGGTCCACAGGATTTAATTATTGTGAGTTCCATGTCCTACTTTATTGAAATTTAAAATGGAAAACTACGAAGACCTCAAAAAAAGGGTTAGAGAATTAGAAATAGAGCTCGAAGATTTAAAAAACCTCGCAGATGCAAAGAGCAAGCTCCTTGCTGCCCATATTGAAGAACTCAATCGTGTATACGAAACCTTAAATGATAAATTCATTGAATTAAAAGTAAGAAACGAGAAGATAAAAAGAATAGAAGATGAGCTTATAAAGGCAAATAAACTATCTACCATCGGTGAACTCGCAGGCTCCATTGCCCATGAGATAAAAAATCCCCTTATAACTATCGAAGGTTTTGCAAAAAGGATTCAAAATACAAAAGATCTGGGTGCAGTAACAAAATATTCAAAGATAATAGAAAGAGAGGCAGGTAGATTATCCGGTGTATTATCAAAACTCTTAAATTTTTCGAGAATGGATGAGCCCAAGTATGAATCTGTAGCTATAAACGATATTGTTAATGATACGGTGCTTTTTATGGAACACCATCTAACGAGATTTAAAAACATTACGTTGAACATAATAAAGGCAGAAGATTTGCCTTATGTAAAAGTAGATAGCATACACATACAACAGATTCTTGTAAATTTAATAATGAATGCAGCTCAGGCAATGCCACAAGGGGGTGAAATAAAAATTACCACAGGAAAAGAAGGGGATTATGTTTTTATATCCGTTGCTGACAATGGTAAAGGTATTAAAAAAGAGATAATTGATAAAATCTTTGACCCTTTTTTTACCACAAAGGAGAAGGGAGAGGGCACAGGACTCGGTCTTTCTTTGTGTAAAAGGCTTATAGAGGCAAATGGAGGTAAAATAGAGGTGGAAAGTGAAGAAGGTAAAGGTTCTAATTTTAGGGTCTTAATACCCGCCTTTAATGGCTAATGTTTAATGTTATCTGAGTAAATAAGGGAAACATTGAAAGAATATGGAAAAAATTTTATAATCAGAGAAAACAATGGAAAAATATGAGACCTTAAAAGGGAAGGGACTGGTTTTTCTTTTATTTCTTTGGTTCTTATGGTTTATTAATTTTTCTATCAGGATTGCCTTTTCTCCTATCTTACCCCTTGTAGAAGATGAGTTTTCTGTTAGTCACGGAAAGGCAAGTAGTATATTCATATTCTTGTCTGCCGGTTATGGTATAGGTGTATTTGTTTCAGGCCTTTTTTCCGGTAGGGTGGGTTATAAGAAGTCTATTACAATATCCCTTCTTTTACTGAGCCTTGTAAACTTTCTGATACCCTTTGTTTATAGCTTTTCATTACTCTATCTATTTTCATTTTTACTTGGTTTTTCTGTGGGAATATATTTACCTGCGGCAATACCTTTAATTACCGAATATTATAGTGAAAAACAATGGGGCAAGGCTATTTCTATCCATGATACAGGGGCATCTATAGCAATCTTTGCAACACCCCTTATTTCTATTTTCCTCCTCCATTTTTTTAAATGGAGAGATATGTTCATGGTATATGGGGTTTTTTTTATTTTATGTGCGGGCATCTTTTATTATGTAAGTAAAGAGGTGAAAATCAGTAATCCTTCAAAGGCAATGTTTAAGGAAATTATAAAAAAGCGTGCTCTATGGCTTCTATCATTATTGTGGGTGTTTTCTGCTGGTGCTAATTTAGGTATATACTCTATTATACCCTTATATCTTACAAAAGAACTGAAGATGGATATAGGTTTTGCAAATACAATCCTTGCTATATCAAGGCTCGGTTCCATCGGGATAGCGGTGGCCTGTGGTTTTATTGTTGATAAATTTAATTTAAGGCGTGTGATTTTTATCATGGTGTTTATTACGAGTATATTTACGATACTTCTGGGAATAGTAGGTGCTAAATACATAGCATTTATCCTTTTTTTTCAAGCCATCTTTGTTACAGGTTTTTTTCCAATTGGACTTGTGGCAATTGCAAGGATATTCGAGCGTGATATAAGAAGCCTTGCAACGGGTAGTATCCTTGCATTGAGTATGTTATTTGGAGGGGGGTTGATCCCGTATTTTTTAGGCATCTCCGGTGATCTATTCAGCTTTGGCCTTGGTATAGTTATCCTTGGTGTATTGGTTATGTTATCGAGCACCCTCCTTTTCCATATAAAAGAGATCGAATAGCGTGATAATTTAGTTTTTTAAAGGCTATTATCTTTTAAATACTTGACTTTAATCTCTTTTTCCTCTATTATTATAGCGTTTTACCAACGGGAGGTGCTAACATGGGAATAGGTTTACTTGGAAAAAAACTTGGGATGACCCAGGTATTCGACGAGAATGGGAACATAGTCCCCGTTACTGTGATACAGGCAGGACCATGCTTTGTTATCCAAAAGAAGACTGAAAAGACTGATGGTTACAATGCCATACAATTTGGTTTTGATGAGATTAAAAAGGTTAAAAATGTAAATAAACCAATGACAGGGCATTTTAAAAAGGCAAATATCACACCATTGAAGTTTATAAAAGAATTCAGGGTAACAGAGGAAGAACTCGAATCGAACGAAATAGGTTCTCAGATTTCAGTAGATATTTTCCAAATAGGAGAATATGTAGATGTAACAGGAATATCAAAAGGTAAAGGTTTTGCAGGTGTGGTAAAGCGTCATGGTTTTAAGGGTTCACCTGCATCCCGTGGTACCCACGAATATTTCAGGCATGGTGGCTCTATAGGCCAGAACATGACCCCAGGTAGAACCATGAAAGGTAAGAAGATGCCCGGTCATATGGGCAACGAGAAGGTCACAGTGCAGAATCTGAAGGTTGTCGAGGTAAGAGGTGATACAAACATACTCATGATAAGGGGTGCTATCCCAGGCCCTGCAAACGGGTATGTAGTTATAAAAAAGGCAGTTAAAAAATCATCTTAAGGTGTTTCTTTCCCAGGGTTTTGGTTCAGGCTTTTTTATTTTTTGACATTGATTTATTCTGAATGTAAATTAAATTAATGTTTACCCTTTATATTACCGACACCTTTTCTGCAGCCCACAGAATAGAAGAATATCATGGCAAATGCGAAGAATTACATGGCCACAATTTCAAGGTGGAGGTCCTTTTTGAGGGAGATAAACTTGGTCCAGGGGGCATGCTCATTGATTTTAAGGTGTTAAAAAACCTCCTTAAAGACATACTGAGTTCATTAGATCACAAATACTTAAACGAGATTGAATTTTTTAAAAAAAGGGCATGTTCTTCCGAATATATTGCAGTCTATATTTATAATGGATTGAAAAAATTAATAGATAATTTAAACATCAGGCTTCATGAGGTAAGGGTCTGGGAATCTGAAAGCGCCTATGCATCATACAGGGAGTAAGGGAAATCCATGAAAGATATACAAAATATGCGTGATCCAAGAAACATTAAAATAGATAAGGTTGGCGTAAAGAACATTACCTATCCCATAGTTGTGCTCGATAAAGAGAATGGATATCAACATACCATTGCCACCATAGACATGTATGTGAGCCTAAGTCAAGAAAACAAGGCAACCCATATGAGCAGATTCGTGGAAATACTCCATAAAAACCAGAGCATGATAAACATGAAGAACTTTCCCAAAATTTTAAAGGAAATGCTGGAATTACTTGATGCAGAATCAGCCCACCTTGACATAAGATTTCCGTATTTTGTAAAAAAAGAGGCACCTGTTACAAAAAAACCCAGCTATATGGAATATCAGTGTGGTGTATGCGGTTCCATGGATAGCCCTGGAGAGATGAAGGAATTTAAAGTCTATGTGAGTGTCCCTATTAATACCCTTTGCCCTTGTTCTAAAGAGATAAGTGCTTACGGAGCCCATAACCAGAGAGGTATAGTTAAGGTGTGTGTGAAATTTAAAAAATTTTTCTGGATAGAAGACCTTATAGACATTGTAGAAGATTCGGCAAGCACAGAAATTTATTCTCTTTTAAAAAGAGAGGATGAAAAATTCATCACAGAGAGGGCTTATGAAAATCCCAAATTTGTAGAAGATGTTGTTAGAGATATTGCTGAAAGACTTTCAAAAGATGAGAATATAAAATGGTTTTCCATAGAGGCAGAAAACTTTGAGAGTATACATAACCACAGTGCCTATGCATATCTTGAAATAGAAAATAAAGGAGGGCAGTTATGAAAAAATTATGTATTGTTTTATGTCTTGCATTTTTTGTTTTTTCAGGTTGTACATGGTTTAATAAAACAACACAGGACACCAAACAGACACAGAAAAGCGAGACGGTAAATCAGGTATTTTACGGTTTTCCCGATGTGCCTGTGCCTAAAGAATTGACATATATAAGTGAAAAAAGCTTTGTCTTTGAAACGCCAAATGTTAAGGCAGGGATAATGGTATTTGATGGAAACGTGGATATGCAGTCACTGGAAAATTATTTCAGGATATATTTGCCAAAAAACGGTTGGAGGTTTGTAAATAGTTACAGGTATAAAGATGTGATATTGAATTTTGTAAAAGAAGATAAAACATGCAATATAAAAATGTCGAAGGGAACATTTATTAATACAGAGGTAGAAATATGGGTTGGACCTACTGATAAAAGTCCACTTCAAAGAAAAGAGGTAGAGCTCAAATGATTTTTTGCAGTGATTAAAACATCATGTGGATATACAGAAGGGTTGATCTTATAGATGATATAGAAGGCCTAAAATTTATCTCTTTTATCGGTGCAGGTGGAAAAACCTCATTTATAAAATTCCTTGCTTCACATATAGCAAGCACTGGTAAAAGAGTAGCCATTACCACAACTACGAAGATATATGCTGAAAAGCCATTTATTTTGTTGGAACAAAAAGGGATAGGGTTTAAAGACAAAAATCCGATATTTATAGGTAAATCATTAGAAGAGGGAAAACTTACGGCACTTAACGAAGATGAGATAAAAGAGATTGCTAAAGAATTTGATGTTGTTTTAATAGAGGCAGATGGTGCAAAAAGAAAGCCTTTGAAATACCCTGAAGCATATGAGCCTGTAATACCCAATTTTACAGAAAAGGTTTTTATCCTAACAGGTCTTGATGCCTTATATAAAAAGATAAAAGATAGTGTGTTTCGATGGCAAATCTTTTCTCAGAAAACGGGCATCTCAGGTGATGAATTTATAAGCCCTGAGATATTTTTAAGGTTTTTTTCATCTGACGGACTCTTAAAGGGTGTGGAAAATAAAATCTTCTCAGTGATTTTGAACAAATATGACCTGTGCATAGAAAAAAATATAGTATTCCATATTGCAAAAAATCTTATAAGGAGAATAAAGCCAGATGGGATATACATAGCCAGCATAAACTACAAAATATTTTATAGGATAGATGTCTTTTAGCAGAGTATTTTCAATTTTTCTTGATTTACATTTTATATCATTTTAAAACTTATTGATGGTGGACAAAAACGAAAGAAGGATAATTACAGCAACCCTTGCAGATATATATCTCCAGCAAGGTTATTTAGAAAAGGCAATAGAGATATATGAAAAACTTTCAAAAAATGAGCCTGATAATGATTTTTATAGAAAGAGGTGTGCTGCCCTTAAAAAGGAATTAAAGGAGAAACAGAAACCCACAATTTTTAAAAAGATAATGACAAAAAAGATATGGTGATTCTGTGTTAAATAAGAGAAGAGAAAAGGTTAAAAACATAATGGATAATATGGGCCTTGACGGTTGTATTATAAAAGGTATGGATAATATCTTTTATTTAACCGGTTTTAGGGGCTCAGAGGCGACACTTCTTATTTCAAAGGGTGAGGTATTCTTGCTTACAGACTTTCGCTATATCACATATGCAAAGGAGACTGTCAACGATGTCCAGGTATACGAAATAAAAAAAGACAAGGATGTGCTGTGGGAACTGTGTATGATGCTTGAGATAAAGAGATTGGGTTTTGACGGTGCACATATTACCTATAATATGTATGAAAGGTTAAGGAATTCACTAAAGGATATAGAGTTTTTACCCTTAAATGAGGAGATAGAAGACATAAGAAAGTGCAAAGATGCAGAGGAGATAAAATTAATGCTTGAGGCAATAGAGATTGCCACAAACGCCTTCAAAGAAATATTCGAAGAAATAAGACCTGGTAAAACAGAAAAAGAAATAGCACGAACCCTTGATTACACCATGGAGAGGCTCGGTGCAGATAAACCCTCCTTTGATACAATAGTTGCATCAGGGGAGCGGACAGCCCTGCCCCATGCAAAGCCAACGGAAAAAAAACTCTCAGCCGGCGAGCCGGTAATCATTGATTTTGGTGTGCAAAAAGATGGATACTGTAGCGATGAAACGTGCACAATTTTGCTTGGTGAGGTAAATGGAAAGATAAACGAGATTTATAATGTGGTAAACGATGCAAGGGCACTGGGTATTGAAAAGGCAAAGCCCGGTATGCCCATAAAAGAACTCGATATGATAGTCAGGGGATACATAGAAAAGGCAGGCTATGGTGTGTATTTTGGGCACGGCACAGGTCACGGAATAGGGATAGCGGTTCATGAGACACCGTCAATAAATACAACATCTGCAGGGATATTGGAAGAAAACATGGTAATTACCATTGAGCCGGGGATTTATATCCCTCATATTGGAGGCGTGAGGCTTGAGGATATGGTATTTATAGGTGCTACTGATGTAAAGGTGTTAACCAAGATAAGAAAGGATATGCTCACTGTAACGATTTAGAAAAATACAGAAAAAAAGATATTTAGGAGGATGATGATGATTGTTTCTACACAGGAATTCAGAAAAGGGCTGAGAATACTTTTGGACAAAGAACCTTTTGTGATCGTTGATTTTCAACATGTAAAACCAGGAAAGGGTGCGGCTTTTGTAAAGACAAGGGTAAAGAGCTTGATAACAGGCAATGTTCTTGATAAGACATTCAGGTCTGGAGAAAAATTCGAAGAGCCCGATGTTGAAGAAAAAGAAATGCAGTATCTGTATAAAGAAGAAGATAAGTTCTATTTTATGGATGTTAATAATTACGAGCAGTTGTTCATAGAAGAAAAAAATCTTGGTGATGCAAAAAATTATCTGAAAGAGGGCATGACCATAGCAGTCCTTTTTCATAATGGAGAACCTATCGGTGCTGAAATACAAAATTTTGTTGATTTAAAGATAGTTAAGACAGAGCCAGGGGTCAGAGGAGATACGGCCCAGAATGCCACCAAGCCTGCAGTCCTTGAAACAGGTTTTACTATTCAGGTGCCACTTTTTGTAGAAGAAGGAGATACAGTGAAGATAGATACAAGGACAGGAGAGTATGTAGAGAGGGTTAATAAATAGATATCATGTTTATAACCTTTGAGGGTATAGAGGGAAGTGGAAAGACAACACAGATAAACCTCCTGTACGAATATCTAAAAAGTAAAGGCTATGATGTTATAAAGACAAGGGAACCAGGTGGCACAGAAATCGGAGAATTTCTGCGGGATCTGCTTTTAAACAAAGATAGACACATTGCCCCTAAAACAGAGCTGCTTTTAATAATGGCCATAAGGGCTCAACATGTGAAAGATGTTATTATCCCTGCTATAAAGGATAAAAAGATAGTGCTCTGTGACAGGTTTTTTGATGCTACTTATGCCTATCAGGGTTATGGTAGAGGGATAGATTTAAAAACTATAAAATTTATTAATAATTTTGTGACAGAAGGGATTACACCGGATTTAACAATACTCATCGACTATGACGTAATAGATGGCCTTGCCCGCAGAATGAACAATACAGGACATATGGATAGGTTTGAAAAGGAGGGTTTTTCTTTTCACAAAAAGATAAGAGACGCCTATCTTAAACTCTCCCAAGAACATAAAGAACGGTTTCTTGTATTGGATGGCAGCGAATCCGTTGAAAAGATACATAAAATCATAAAAGATAGGGTGGATAGCTTAATAAATGCACGGGGTCTTTAAAGACATAATGGGTCATGAGAGGCAAAAGGCCCTGATATCTTCTATTCTTAAAAAGGAAAGGGTACCCCACGCCTTTCTCTTTTCAGGATTGGAGGGTATAGGAAAGAAAACATTTGCCATTTCTATAGCCCGTAAGCTTCTGTGTCAAACCGGTGAAGACTGCGGTTTTTGCAGATCCTGTATGAAGGTGAAGAAATTAACACACCCCGACCTTTTAGTCCTCGATCACCAATATTTGGAATGGGCTACAAGCTTACATGGTAAAAAAAATTTAAAGGAAAATGGTGAGCAGATAAAAGAAGTCTCATCCATTAGCATAGATTTTATAAGGGGAAATGAGGAGAAAAAGATAAAAGGCATAAATGAAGAGGTAATAAGACATCCCCATGAAGGAAAAAAAAGGATAATAATTATTGATAACATAGAGAATTTAACCAATGATGCCGCCAATGCATTCCTAAAAACCCTTGAAGAACCCCCTGACTACAATATGTTTTTTCTTATAACCTCAAGAGAAGGTGATGTGCCAGTGACGATTAAGTCGAGATGTGTAAAGGTTTTATTTAATCCCTTACCGCAGGATTTAATAAAAGGATATTTTATGAATACCTTGGAAGTTGAGGAAAAAAGGGCAGATTTAATCTCGTCCATTTCTCAGGGCAGTATAGGCAATGGTATATTCTGGCTTGAAGATAAAAACCTTGAGATAAGGAGGATATTGGGAGAGCTTATACTGGGAAAAAAGAAAAGCCATGTCCTTATAACCCTTGTTTCCGAACACATAGCAAAAGGAAACAGGGAATGCTCCATTTTTATTGGTTTTTTATTGTCCCTCTTCAGAGATATGTTTATGATAAAAAAAATGGACAATGCCAGTTGCGTAATAAATAAAGATTTTGCAGAGGTCATAGAAAATTCTGTTTATAATCTTGAGTGGATAGAGGCATCGATTAAAAAAATAAAGGAAACTGCCGTGATAATGAAGTATAATATCAACAAGTGGCTTATGTTTGAGAACCTTTTGTATAATATTATGGGGTAATATGAAAAGCGCTTATGTAAAGATAAACGATTGCTATGGATGTGTCTTCGAGATGGAGGTGCCAGAAGAGGCAAAAAAGGGAGATTATATTTTGTGTGAGCTTGAAAAGGGCACTTGTCTTGGTATTATAATTACAGAGCCTGAAGAAAATGTAAAGGAGGGTTTAAAGAAGGTAGCAGGCATTCCCAAAAAAGAAGAGGTGGAGGAATACTTCAAACTCAAGGAAAAGGAGGAAAATGCCTTTAAAATATGTAAACAAAAGATTGAAGAACTAAACCTACCTATGAAACTACTATCAGCAGAGTATTTTTTTGGTGCCTCAAAACTTCTTTTTTACTTTGTCTCGGAAAACAGGGTAGACTTCAGGGAACTTGTAAAGGAGCTTGCCAAAGAATTTAAAACAAGGATAGAATTAAGGCAGATTGGGGTCAGAGATGAGGCAAAGATCATAGGTGGGCTCGGTAATTGCGGCAATATTTGTTGCTGCAAGAGATTTTTGAACAACTTTTCAGTCGTTTCTATTAAAATGGTAAAAGAACAGGGCCTTGCTTTAAATCCTGCCAAAATTTCAGGAATATGCGGAAGGCTCATGTGCTGTCTCGCATATGAATACGATATGTATATGGAATATAAAAAGGAGTTTCCAAAGATAGGTAAAAAGGTAATCCTCGAACAGGGTGAGGGAAAGGTTGTCAAACACAATCCCTTGAGTTCTACCTTTACCGTGGAACTCGAAGACGGAAACCTTGTAAATGTAACATTGAAAGATATAAAATCCGTTGATTGAGTGAGTTCGCACCTTTAGATTTAAAGTAAAAAAGTTTTATGGAGTGAAAAGATGATTAAGAAGAGATATTATATCACGACCCCCATATATTATATAAACGATGTCCCACATATCGGCCATGCATACACGACCATTGCCGCAGATATCATGGCACGATACAAGAGAATAGGTGGCTATGATGTATTTTTTTTAACAGGAACTGATGAGCACGGCCAAAAGGTGGAGCAGGCGGCATCAAAACAGGGGATAGCACCTCAAGAACTTGCAGACAGAATGGTTTATGGTTTTATAGATTTATGGAAAAAGCTGAACATATCCAATACAGGCTTTATAAGGACAACAGAAGAAAGGCACAAAAAGGTGGTTCAGTATATATTCAAAAAGGTATTTGAAAAAGGAGATATTTATCTCGGTGAATATGAAGACTGGTATTGTGTCCCCTGTGAAAGTTATTTTACAGAATTTCAGTTAGTAGATGGAAAGTGTCCAGATTGTTTAAGGCAACCTGAGAGATTAAAGGAAGAAAGCTATTTTTTTAGACTCTCAGGTTATACAGAGAAACTCTTAGAATATATAGAATCCCATAAAGACTTTATCATGCCTGAAATAAGATACAATGAGGTTATAAGTTTTGTAAGGGGAGGCCTGAGAGATCTTAGCGTGAGTAGAACGAGTTTTCAATGGGGTATAAAAGTTCCCATGAACGATAAGCATGTTGTGTATGTATGGTTTGATGCATTAACAAACTATCTTACAGGTATAGGCTATCTTGAAGACGATGAACATTTTCAGGCGTTCTGGCCCTGCGATATGCACTTGATAGGAAAAGATATATTGAGGTTCCATGGAGTATATTGGCCATGCTTTTTAATGTCCATGGGTATTGAACCACCAAGGCATATATTTGCCCATGGCTGGTGGACAATAGAAGGTCAGAAAATGTCAAAATCATTGGGTAATGTGATAGACCCCAATGAGGTGGTGAATACATATGGAGTAGATGAATTCAGGTTCTTTCTTTTCAGGGAGGTCCCGTTTGGACTGGATGGTGACTTTTCAAAAAATGCCATTGTAGGTAGGATAAATGGTGATCTTGCCAACGATTTCGGAAATCTTGTAAGTAGAGCCGTTACAATGGTGAATAAATTTCAAAAAGGTAAAATAGAAAGACCGGAAAAGAAAAACGGAATCGATGAAAATTTTGAAACAGCAATAAGAAGATTCGTTGATGAATACAAAAAATCAATGGATACCTTTTCCTATTATAAGGCGCTTCAAAATGCATTTGATATAATCTCTATTATGAACAAGTATATAGATTCAGAGGCACCTTGGAGGCTAAACAAAGAAAAAGACAAGAGGCTTTCTACTGTTATGTTCAATTTGTGGAATGGCCTGAGAATTTCTGCCCTACTTTTTTATCCATTTATGCCTGTCAAATCCCAAAAAATATGGGAAGCCATAGGTATAAAAAGACCCATTGAGAAGGCTTTACTCGAAGGGGAAGAAGATTTTTATTATACAGAAGATATATCTGAGATAACAAAGATTAGCCCTATTTTTCCGAGGATAGAGGGATAAAATGCCTTTTACACCCATACATGAGGTTATAGATAGGGTTATAAAAAAATACAGAATTGACGGTGATATAGATGCCTATAAGGTTTTTTCAGTATGGAACGATATTGTTGGGACAAAACTCTCAGGTCATGCAAAACCTGTTAAGATAAAAGAAAAGGTTCTATATGTTTCAGTAGATGACCCTCTATGGCTTGCCCAGATAAAATATATTAAACAAGATATCATTGAAAAGCTCTGTATTGCCATCAAAGACGATATTTTCAGGGACATAAAGTTTTTTTTAAAAAAGTAGGGTTATTAATTTTTTTATAAAAAAGGGGGCAAATGGAAACATCCTTGAGAAAGGCAAAGATAGTCTGCACAATAGGTCCTGCAACAGGCTCTAAAAAGAAGATTAAAGAGCTTATAGAAGCAGGGATGGATGTGGCGAGGCTTAATTTTTCCCATGGAGATTATGGGTTTCACAAAGAGGTCATAGATTACATAAGGCTCACATCAAAAAGGCTTAACAAACACATTGCCGTATTGCAAGACCTTCAGGGCATAAAAATCAGGGTAGGCAAGGTAAAAGAAGGGGGGATACCCCTTAAAAAAGGCCAGAGGATAAAGATAATGGTAGGTGATGGGGAATGTAGTGACGGAACACTCTATATAACCTATCCATGGCTTATAGAGGATGCCTCAATAAACGATAGGATTTTAATAGACGACGGTCTTATTCAGCTC
>Ga0116168_1000720_pt1 | contig 30677 bp, 18 predicted proteins | sample AD_UKC129_MetaG_FD_89795 | JGI IMG/M metagenome (GOLD analysis project Ga0116168, IMG submission 89795) | Active sludge microbial communities of municipal wastewater-treating anaerobic digesters from Canada - AD_UKC129_MetaG | ecosystem: Engineered > Bioreactor > Anaerobic > Digestate | place...
AAGGGCGAGCGTATTTTCGCAAAAGCAGAATTTTTAAATCCCGGAGGAAGTATCAAAGACCGTGTAGCGTTAGCCATGTTAGAAGGGGCTGAACGTAATGGTAAGCTGAAGCCCGGTTGTGTTATTGTTGAACCGACCTCCGGCAATACAGGAATTGGTATTACATTAGTAGGCCGATTGAAAGGGTATCGTGTTTGTATTGTTATGCCCGAAAATATGAGTGCGGAACGGAAAAAATTGATTAAGGCTCTTGGAGGGGAACTTATCCTGACCCCGGCAGAGGAGAGTATTATGGGAGCGGTCAACAAGGTTAAGGAAATTCAAGCAAGCGACCCCAATGTTTTCGTCCCTCAACAATTTGAAAATCCAGACAATCCCCGTGTCCATTATGAAGAGACGGCTCGTGAACTCTGGCGACAAACAGGCGGAAATATTGATTGTTTTGTAGCAGGAGTGGGTAGTGGAGGAACTTTGCAAGGAGTGGGTAAATTTTTGAAGGAACATAAGCCTGATGTTCGAATTGTTGCCGTAGAGCCGAAAAATGTTTCTGCTTTATTGGGACATGAGCCGGGTTTACATCAAATTCAGGGTATTGGAGATGGTTTCATCCCGCCGATACTGGATGTTTCCATGGTTGATGAAGTTGTAGAGGTAACGGATGAAGATGCTATCGAAACAACGCGTGCGTTAGGACGGGATTATGGACTTCTGGTTGGGATTTCCTCCGGAGCCAATGTATGGGCAGCACGCATTATGGCACAAAAAATCTCTGGCAATATTGCCACAGTACTTCCTGACCGAGCAGAACGGTATTTTAGCACCTCGCTTATGTAATCAGGAGTTCCATTGAAACTGTTCGCCTAAATATACCTTGCGAACGCGTTCGTCTGCGGATACTTCTTCGGGTGTTCCGGTGCATATAACCTGCCCTTCGCTGATGATATAGGCACGGTCTGTAATTGCTAAAGTATCCCGCACATTATGGTCAGTAATTAGAATACCAATACCCCGTTTTTTCAATTCCTTTACCATACTTTGTAATTCACTGATAGCAATTGGGTCTATTCCCGCAAAGGGCTCATCCAAAAGAAATACCTTAGGCTCTGTGATTAAAGCACGGGCAATCTCCGTCTTTCTACGCTCTCCACCTGAAAGGGTATAAGCATATTGATTGGATAGATGTTCTATATTCAATTCTTTTAATAGTTGGTGGGCTTTTTCTTTATGTTCCATGGGACTGCCCGGTAAAAATTCCAATATCGCTAATAAATTTTGTTCTACCGTTAGATTACGAAATACAGATGGTTCCTGAGCTAGATAGGCAATTCCCGCACGGGCTCTACGATACATGGGGAAACGGGTAATATCCTGTCCCATGAAAAAAACTTTTCCTTCATCGGGCTTAAATAACCCCACGACCATATTAAAGGTTGTTGTCTTTCCAGCTCCATTAGGTCCTAATAGCCCTACGATTTCACCTCTATTTAAACACAACGAAACATTTCGGACTACTACGCGTTTCCGAAATGATTTGACCAATCCTTGAGTTTCCAATAATTTTTCAGAAGTCATAAACCCCTCCCTCAAAGAGGTTTTATCACATCAGGGAAGGCACATTGTAGCAGTAAACGGTTTAACCGCACCTGTTCTTCTGCTGTTAATGTTCCCTTCTGTAGAAGTTCTTTTGCCGTTTCCGGTAGAGTTATTTTTGCCCACGCTTCTTTATTATAAAAATCAGGTTTCCGTAATAACCGATTGATTTGTTTAATCAAATCCTGTTTTCTTTTTAAGATTAAATCATTAGGAGCGGATAAAAATTGACTTCTGGCGTCCCCATCAAATTTACTCAACAGGTATTTACCGGGTGTCATCTCATTATCTTGTCCTTGTTTCTTTAATTCCGCAATAAATCCATTCCAATCGGATACATCACTTTCCGTAAGGAGAGGTAATCCTGTTTCTACGCCACCTTCAGAACCTCCTCCTTCTACTTGTATCGGTATCATATCTGCTTGTAGATTTTCAATATCAATGATATTGTTCTTAAAATCCATAACAATTTTGCTGCCTTTCAATCCTTGTGCTTTAGGACTATCTAACATTGGATTTCCTGTAAACTCAACAATTTCTTTTTTAAAGTCCCAAACGGCTTTTTCTGCGGTCAATTTCCCTTCGGGATGTTCAAGATACACTTTTCCTTCCATACGAATAAGTACTGGTGAATTTCGACCCTCTTCCCATTCAAAGGTCATTTTATCTGCTTTGATAGGCATGTTAGGGGTATTGGGTTCTTGAGACAATAAAACGATGCTTACCCCTCCACTCATTTCGCGTATGCTCATTCCTTGGTTTAGCGTCCCTTTTAATTTTCCTACCTTTTCGATTTTCATAGAGGAATATTTGCCCAAACTCATACTCTCTTGAGCATGCATTTGGATATGTATGGTAAAAATCAATAATAAAATAAATAATACAGTTGCTATTTTCTTCATGTTGTATTCCTCAATATAAGCGGGACTTGCCCGGATACTTCTTCCAGTTCAAATTCTTTTGTTTCAGGATATATAATTAAATTCCCTGCATCCAGATGTAAATCTGTGCCCTGTACCGCAATTTTACCATGCGTCCATATACGGGCGGGTTCTGTTTCTGTTCGATTGCTCCATTCAATACCATCCGTATTAAATATTATATCATTCATTTGTGCCTCTACATTTCCCTTAAGAGAAGCTTTATTCATTTTTTCAAAAACGCCTTCCTTTGCGGAAATTTTTATATGTTCTGTACCGGATTGGACATCGTAAATAACAGCATGCACATCCTCAACCTTCCATGTGTTTTCATCAATAACAGCGAACTTTTCGGCGTGTAACCATAATGTGGGTTTTCGTGCTTCACCTATTGTAGGGCGAGGGTCATGATGGTACAAATCTACAGAAGAGACATTCATATTATCTATGGATGGATGTTGAGGAACGGTTGTTTCAGGGGGAGGTGTGGTTGCAGACGGTTTTTTACCGCAGGAAAATAATAGAATTATACATATTATAAATACCGCTATCCATCTCATTACACAGTGCCTCGGGCGTTTTTTTCATAAATAATTTTCAATCCTTTTAATGTTAACAAGGGGTCAACCACATCAATATTTTTTGCTAATTGGGCTATGGTTTCCGCAAGTCCCCCTGTTGCAAGAACACGGGCAGGTGTTCCCATCTCCGAGCGTATCCGTTTTATCAATCCATTTACCAAATCCGCGTATCCATAGGTAAGACCGGAACGAATATTGGTTACAGTGTCCCGACCGATAACAGAGGGGGGGATGCTAATTTCTACTCGTGGTAACTTGGCACAGTGTTCAAACAAGGCATCTGCGGATAATTGTATGCCAGGCACAATTACTCCACCCAACCACTCGGATTTGGCTGTTACTACATCAAAAGTTGTGGCAGTGCCAAAATCTACTATGATTAAGGGACCTCCGTATTCTTCAATCCCTGCTACAGCATTTACAATACGGTCGGCGCCCACTTCTTTCGGATTATCACATTGGAGAACAATCCCTGTGCGTATTCCCGGTTCAACCATTATAGGCTCAAACCCAAAAGCGCGTTTGCACAAATCATATAAAGCAGAATTGATATCCGGTACTACGCTGGAAATACAACATCCCCGAATTTGAGAAATCTTAATATTGGAGGAATAAAATAACATGTTTATTAATAAATAAAACTCATCTCCGGTTCGATAATTGGATGTTACAACCCTCCAGTGATTTAGTAACTTATCCTTATGATAGATACCAAGAACAATATTTGAATTTCCAACATCAATAACCAATAACATAGTTATACCTTCCTACCCATCGGGCATTTAATAATGGGAAAGTATCTATCTTTATTTATTGTATTATATCCTTTCTATTAATAACGAAATATCTAACGCAGAAACAGAATGGGTTATTGCTCCTACGGAAATAATGTGAACCCCGGTTTCTGCTACAGGACGAACACGCTCTAAATTTATATTTCCACTTGCTTCCAATAGTACCGGGTGTCCCTTGGCTATCTTTACTGCTGCCTTTATTTCCTCTAACTCCATATTATCCAGCAAGATAGCGTCTGCCCCCGCTTTTAATGATTCTTTAACCTGCTCCAGAGTTATTATTTCAACTTCTATCCGTTCCAGATGAGAAATGCGTTCGCGAATATTACGGATGGCTGAGGCTATATCTCCTGCTATTTCTAAATGATTTTCTTTTATTAATATTCCGTCTGATAGGTTAAACCGATGCCGATGTCCTCCTCCATGAACTACGGCATCAATCTCCATGGCTCGGAGTAATGGCATGGTCTTTCGAGTATGACAAATCCGTACAGACAAATCTTTTACCCGGGATACAAATTTATGCGTTAGTGTTGCAACTCCTGAAAGATGTTTTAAGAAGTTAAGAGATACGCGTTCAGCGCTTAACACGGCATGGGCATTCCCTTCAAAAGAAGCAATAATTTCTCCTTTTCGTATATGTGTTCCATCCGTAACGGATTCCCAATTTTCTATTTCTGCTTCGTTGAGTTCATATAATCTACGGAATACCTCAATTCCACTGATAATTCCCTCCGCCTTCGCAATTACTTTTACTTTACACCTTCTATCCGGTGGGACAACAGCATTCGTTGTTTTATCTCCCAGCCCTATATCTTCCTGAAGTGTAAGATACAAAAGTTCATCTCTATCAATAGGACAAAACATGGCTATACATCCTGTTATATAAGGTTAATGTCGGATTTTAATCCACTTAAATGCTCAATCATATCACAAAAACATACATATAATCGAATTGTGATTGTTTAGTCTTCATAAAAACGGTTTGATAAATCTATTTAACCTGATAAAAAATGAATAGTTATATGAGAGAATTTACACTTCCATATAAAATATGTCTTAATAATATCCCCCTTGGCTGTAAAAACCATAGTATTTTGAAATCTATCTACAAAACAAATATCTTTTTACTCTACAATTTCCAGTTGCGGGGCAATTTCTACCTTTGTTTTTGTCCAGCCATCTGTTTGAAATACCGTTAATGTTAGTATATATCGAACAAAATGAGCCAACAGAATAACATACCAGATACGATAAATATTTAACATATCTAAGAGATAAAGCACTTCACATACCCCTAACAACACACCAAACTGCGATACCATAGCAATTATCATAGGTAATCGCGTTGCCCCGGAACCCTGAATGCCTCCTGTCATAGCAAGGGTTGAGGAAAGCAAAATTCCTGAAAAAGCCAAACATTGTAGTAAAGCCTTTCCATAATTCAAAACTAATTCGGATTGAGCATTAAATATATACAGCAAAGGGGTTGGGAAAAAAACAAAAATAGTTCCAATTGTGGCGCCCCATAAGGCTCCTAAATAAGCACCTGCCCGAACTGCCTTTTTGCCCCGTTGAGGATTTCCGGCTCCCATATTTTGCCCCATCACAGTAGAACATGCAGAACGAAGTCCAAAGGATGTCCATGTTACTATGGAAAATAATTGTGTATAACAAATCGTATAAGCAGACTGTCCCGCAGTGCTATTGGGCATGCTACTAATGTATTTTATTAAGAGAACCCCTGCAATATTCAGGACAACGCCTTGTATTCCTGTTGGTAATCCAACACGAATAATCATTTTTAAAATATGAAAGTTAGGGAACCAATACCATCGGGAAGGTAATTGAATTAATGTTTTTCCGCGTAACATTAAATAGAAAGCCAATAATAAAGAAATTCCGGGAGCCAGAACCGTTCCTATACCTGCTCCTATAACTCCTAATGATGGGAATATACCCAACCCCGTGATAAGGGCGAAACTGATAACAATATTCAAGCCTGCATTCAACATATTTAACATCAACGCTAATTTGGGCTCTCCTGCTGCTTGAAACGCCCCTGTAAGTAAAATCATCAAGAATAGTGTCCAGTTGAATATGAATAGAAGTCGTAAATAAGGAAGTGATAGACGATAAACCGTTTCTTCAACACCAATAAAGTGTAATAGTTGCGGACTAAAAAGGTATCCTAAAGGAGCCACAATTCCGATTAGAAAAAAAGCACCGCTTAAAAACGCATCAAAAAAAATAGTGCTTACCATTTTACGGTCTTGTCGTCCGGCATGTCTTGCTATTAAGACATTCATCCCGTGAGAAATCGAAGCAATTAAAACTACCATCACAATAAATAATTGCCACGCTACACCAATTGCTGCATTACCCTCATTATTTTCCCCGGGAACAAAATGACCTATTAACACCTGGTCAATAAATCCATGCATCCCATTGATTAGGTTTAATAGAACTAATGGCCAGGTTAATTTCCACAGGGAATTTAGCACATTCCCGGAAACAATTTCTTCATCAAAACGCTTCATAAATTCAGGATGCTTTTATTAAAAGGTCGTTTTATAATGAACAAAGATTTTTGTGTTTTACCAAATAGTTTTATTTATTTTCCTTATATTTTAACTGAAATAGGTTTATAAAATCCCTGAACAATTATAAGTGGATTAGGAGCAGAAAATGTGCGTTGCTGGGAAAGGGATTGATGTAAATTCAAATTTGGAATTTAAAGACAGCTTTGTTGGAATATAAGAAACGATATGAAAATAATATAATAGAAATAAAACACTTCTATTATTCAAGTTTATGTATATAATGGTGTATGTTTTATAATTGTGTATAAAGACAGGAAATATAGTTATGAATAATTTAATAAATGTGGCTGATTTGCAGAAGTTTGTGCCGATACGGTCAAAGCATGACCATAAAGGAAGGTTTGGGCATCTTCTTGTTATTGCAGGTTCACGATATTATACCGGTGCGGCAAAACTTTCTGCGTGTGCAGGTATGCGTTCCGGTGTAGGTTTGGTTACATTGGCAATACCATCGGTTATTGTGGATGTGGTTGCAAGTAATCTAATGGAAATTATTTTTTATCCGCTGCCGTCAACGAAGGAAGGGACATTTGCAGAAGAGGGGGCAGAAAAAATTGTGGAATTTTCGAGAGATAAAAATGCAGTTCTAATAGGACCGGGATTAAGTCAGCATCCGTCCACCATAAACTTTGTTAGAAAGATATTGCCACAAATTGAGGCTCCTTTGATAATTGATGCCGATGGATTGAATGCTATTAGTAATAATCCGGGCATTTTACGAATGTGTAAAGGCGCCCCTGTTATTACACCGCATCCCGGAGAAATGTCCCGCTTAATAAAAAAATCTATAAAAGAGATACAGCAAGATAGGGAACAATGTGCCGTTGATTTTGCAAGGCAAATGGGTGTGTTTGTTGTTTTAAAGGGTTGCCATACAGTAATTGCAAGCCCTGATGGAGATTATGCGGTAAATACAACGGGCGGACATGGTTTGTCCAAAGGAGGAACGGGGGATATACTTGCCGGGCTTATTGCGGGACTTATTGGACAGGGAGTATTACCCTATCCAGCGTGTCAGTTAGGAGTATGGCTCCATGGTAGAGCAGGCGACCTTGCAGAACGAGCATTACATCCACGGAGTATGACGGCAGGAGATTTATTCGATTTTTTACATCAAGCATGGAAGGAGTTAGACCCGCAACCGTATGATTAGCCTTCAAGATATTGGTGAATTGGAATTGATTAAAAGAGTGGAATTATTAGTCCAACAGGCACAAGACAAGAAGGTAGTATTGCCGCTGGGGGATGATTGTGCCGTAGTAAAAGTAGGGAACAAATTTCTTCTTATCTCTTCAGATATGTCTGTAGAAGATGTCCATTTCCTATCCGATAAATTTCCACCGACGGCTATCGGCTGGAAAGTTATGGCATCAGCCTGGAGCGATATTGCAAGCATGGGAGGAGAACCTCGCTGGGCATTGGTCTCAATGGCATTACCCAAACGGATTTCGGTGCAAAAAGTTGAGCGTATATATGAAGGAATGATGGAAGCCACAAAGTTTGTAAATGCGGTTATTGTGGGGGGAGATACAACGACTTCTTATGACGACAAAATTGTTATTGATGTTACTGTAATTGGTGAGGCTATTCATAAGAAGTATATTACACGGTCAGGTGCGAAACCAGGAGATATTCTTGCTGTAACGGGGACCTTAGGAAATTCATCAGCAGGATTGGTTGCTCTTCAAAAGGATTTACCCGAAACATTCCTATGGCGTTCTCAATGGTATCCTGTTCCACGAATACAAGAAGAGAAATGGCTCTGCACAAAGGCGAATGTAAGTGCTATGATTGATATAAGCGACGGATTGCTAACGGATGCAGAGCATATTGCGGAGATGTCAGGTGTAGGGATAAATATCCATAAGCAGAAAATTCCCATTTCGGAAGAACTATCGATATTTTGCAAGGAGCATAATTTATCAATTGATAACTTTATATTGGGCGGTGGGGAAGAATATCAATTGCTTGTTACAGTACCCCAAGAGAAATGGAAAAAAATTCAAAATAAATTTAACAAAAAATTTTCTTGTGGCATTACAGAAATAGGATATGTAACAAAGGAATGGCAGGGTGTCCGCGTAGATGGAGTTGTCCCTTCTATCAAAGGATATGAACATTTCCGATAGTATTACGAGAGTCTCCTTTTTGGATAAATTACCAATTAAAATATTCTTAAATCCCCAATATCTGTATTTTCTCCATACAATATTTGGCGATACTCCTAAGTAAAATTTAAAAAAGAAAAATCTTATTTTTTCTTCAAGTGCTTTTACATTAGCAGGGCAAGGGCAAATCTAAAAGGTAATGTTATTGTGTCAATTATCAAAGTAACTATCAGAATGGCTACAATAGACAAAGAATTAATATAATTACCTAACACTTCGGCTGCTTCATAAAGCCCTTTTTCCATATAAATTTCCTTCTTTTTGATTTTAAAAATGATAATTTTAATTGTTATCTATATCCTATAATTTTTTACCTTATTTAATATTCTGGGACTGGAATAAAGTGGAGGCAGTAGATAGAAGTTTTAATCTGTTTAGATAAAATAGGAATGGGTTCTGTTCATAGACAGTCAAAGAAGAAATCAGATTGTTTAAAACCTCATTTCTTACTTCACGGGCTAAAACACTATTATATCCATTTCGGGAATATTGGATTTGACTTAAAAATACAAGCGGTTCTCTATCCTCAATTCCATCTCGAAGTAATTCCAATCGGAGAGAGGGTATCGGCGGGGCTACAAGGGGCTCTGTTGGTTTTTGTGGCTGTGGAGGATAAAATAATCGCCCATCACCATTACCCCATGTTCCTTTACCATCGGGAGGAACGGACATTGCTTGTTCCCAGGGATTTTGCAGCCAATAGGTAAGCGACCAGTACAAGTCCCCATCCAACCCATATTTATCGGCTTGCCAGAATCGAATTCTATGATTTATCCCGGGATGGTCAATAAAATTGTTAGCATAGGGACAGCGAGGTCCTGTGCAAACATACCACCATACTTGCTCACCCAATTCCTGTCTCCACCAGGCTCTTTTTGCGTCATATCTGGCTGCTATAGGTACCCACAAATTTACCAGATTATAAAAATCAGGAGCAGGAGTTTGTTCTATATGTAAAGTTAGTAATCGGCGTATTTCAGGACAAGAAGATTTTAATAATTCTAATCCTTTTTTAACCTCGGGATAACTCTCTTTCATAGGTTCATCTACCCAATACCAATAGGCTTTGTGCAACCAACCTTTTTCCCTCAAATGCTCCTGAACTTTTTGAAATATCAATGTAAATAACCGAACATATTCAGGACTATATTGTTCTGCCCCGTTTAGTTCTCTCGGTAAGCCCCCCATATTAAAAGAAGTAAAATGGTATTGGTCCAGATATTTCTCCATTGCTTTGTCAAATTCGGAAAAATCCAACTTTGGCTCGGGTGGTTCCCCTTCAAATACCCATTGAATCGGTGCGAAAGCATGAGGAGAATAAGGACTGATTCGATATTCAGCACATAAATCCATGTATAACCCAAATACCTCTTTCTTCTGTTCATCATTCAATGGACCATGATAAGCATAATCGGGATAAACACCATACGCTATTTCGGTGCTCGTTGTATCAGGTAAGGTATAGGCATATACCTGAACCTGATACGGAACTTCTACTGTCTTTTGCGATGTATGTATTTCTATTTTTCCTTTGTATATTCCTGAAGCCTGACTTGGCAATGTCTTCAATCGGAATAGAAATACTGCATTTTCATTCACCGATAGTTGAAACGATTGGTTAAGTGGAATAATGGGGTCGGGATAATCTTTGTTTGGTTGACCAAACGCATCGGTGGGTTCAACAACTCGAATATAACCCACACGAAATACCTTAAAATCCGAACTTTTAAGAACATTTCCATTATCGGTTACTGCATCCCGAACAACAATGGAAAGATTCTCCAAAGTCTGCTTCGGACGAATTACCAACTGAAACGATTCGTATTCGTTCCGTGCTATATCTAAAGGAATAAATTCTAATTTTGTTTCTGGAACACCTTCATCAAGACCTACCTTCTCTATCACAGGGGAATACCAGAGAGAAAAAATATCCGAATCAACTATAGATGACTTTAACGAGGAAAGTTTGTAGATATTCCTATATATCCTCTCTGGAGCATTAGGTTCTTCAGTATATGAAAGACTTCCATCTTTTGTTAATTGGCGTGCAAAACAACCTACCAGCCCACTATCACTGCATACGCCCCCTCCATTCAAAATGGGATTAAACATATTTATCAAATTCTTTTCTATCTCGGCTATTCCATCTATCTCTTTAGTTGCATCTGAATCAAACCTATAACCTTTGGGGTCTAATGAAAACCAAATCTTACCTAAACCCGGCAATGGTAACAATGTCCGTATCCACAGCGGTTTTATATTTGTTTTCAATACCTCATATTTCCCCGGTTCTACTTCTTTAATTGCACCTGAAACAAGTTCCAATTCAGGAGTATAATCTTCCGAATCAAGTATACCTGCATCAGCAATACAGTCCCTTTTTATGTCCTTAAACGCCATTACGGAGGTTGTTAAAGGTTTTCCCTCCATATCGTATAACTTTATATAAATTTTATTGACATTTACATCTACTGCTTTTCCTTTATCACGACCATAAGAAAAAGCACTAATCCCTAAACAGAAAAGTGCAAAAGATAAAACAAAAAAATATTTACCTATACACATACGATTATTCTTTTTCATAATAATTCTCCGACTAGAAATAGTTTTTCTACTTACCGAAAACAAAATAACTCCAAAATTTCCAAATAATCGGCTGATTTATTTTAATAAAAAAGAAAGCAATAAAAAAATAAACAGAGGAGAGAAAGTAAAGAATTTCTTTTCTTTGATAATTTTGTCACTTCAAGAACGGTATAATAGTTCTATAACTCATTCCAAAAATTAAGTAACCTTTTTATTTAGAGATCTCATTAATATTTTTACTTATTAAATTACCGTCGTTATCAAAAAAGAAAATCTCTGCACCTTTTTTGGTACTTTTCAACCATCCTCCTGTGTTGTATATATCTATGTTAATATTATCCAACAAACGAGAATCTTTCTTATTAGCAACATGGGTATGTCCAAATATAATGCCGACTGTTTTTAACTCTCTTTCTGATTTGTTTTCTTTATTTTTGTCTGTATTTGGCAATATTTTCTCTAATTGTTTTAAACTTGCTTCATAAAATCTTTTTAGTCGTTCTTTTTGAGCAGGATTATTTTTGGTATCAGGAAATAAGTCATTATCTCTTGGGTTCTCTATACCCTTTTTTCTAAGAAGATACCAGATTATTATTTTTGTGATGAAGGTATTTACTTTTTTGCTTTTAAGTAGAAATAAATTTTTCCCAAAAATTATTGGTAAACGAGATAACATATAACCAATCATTTGTTCAAGATTTTTTGTGTTTTTATCTCTTCGTATATCAGTTAGTAATTGTAGAGCAAATCAGAAACATCCCCTCCCTGTCCTACACCTGTGCAAATTATAGATGTGAGTGGGTAGTTGTATTCTTCAAAATGTTGAATCTCGCCACATTCAATATTTTTCCATCTTTCTAAAAGTTCAGAAAGTAAAACCCAGGGTGTATCAAACATATGTCCATGAGTAATTATATATATACAGTCATTTACCTTAATGTATAGATTCGGGTATACAATGTTTATGGGTAATTTATTATCTTCACTTTCAAAAAGTCCTTCTAAAAAAAGGTTACCGTATCTATTTTCTCCTTCGACATAGCTTACTCCGGGTAATAACAAATTTTTGTCTTTCGAGTTTGTTGATAAATCTATGATCCCTGGTTGGGTCCTTTTAAATGCTCTTGTATCTTTGTGTTTTTCTAATTTCCTGATAACATTTACTTCCCATTCAACAGCATCCCATATATGTTTATCATGATTTCCTGGAATATATATAATTTGCTTAACTATACTTTGTCCTTTTTTTTGATTTCCTGAAAAATTTTTTAGCGATATTACATGAGTTTGCAAAGGAATTTATAGAAAAATCTAAGATATCTCCATTTAATATTAGATAATCAACAGGTCCTCGAGGAGAATGATTGTAAAGTAAATCTACGAATTCGTAAAATAAATGACCTTTGTTATACCCTGAACAATTCGGATCAAGTCTTGATTCGCTATCTCCTAAATGGATATCTGAAGTAATAGCAATTTTCATAAGGGTCTCCTTTTTTACTTTGTTATTTATAGAATAACAAATGATTCATCTGAAAAAAGCATTTTAATAAGATAGTAAAAATTTTATTTTGTTAAATCTAATACGGATTTGAAGACTTCTTCGGGGGTGATTTTTTTTAGGTTTTCTTGTGCTTGTTGTAGTGAGATTTTTTTAGGGAAGGGAATTGTCCCTTTGTAGTGGGTGCGAAATTGGGGTCCTTGCGGGGCATGTTGTTGTGGGTTTGTTCCGCCAAAGATACAAATGGCAGGTTGGTGAAGTAGCCATGCTAAGTGCATAGGTCCTGTATCGCCGGATATAAAAACGGAGGAGTGCGCAATCAATAATGCCAGATGTTTTAAGGTAGGGAGTTGGGGACAAACAAGCACAGGATATTGCATATATTTTGTTATTTGTTTGATGGTATCGAGTTGTCCGGGTCCCCAGGTGAATAAAACTTCAAATCTCCCATCGGAAATAAGCATATCTGCAAGTTTTGCGAAATGTTCAAGAGGCCATTGTTTTTCAGGTCGTTCTACAGGCGGATGAATTACAATTAATTTTTTATTTGTTTCACAAAGAGTGTTTATAAAATCTTGTATTTCTTGTTCGATTTCGATAGGAAATACCATTCCAATCCAGTCATCTATTGTTTCTGTTCCTATAGCCTTAGCAAGGATAAAGTTTTCTTCTATCCGTGTGAGAATTTTATCCGTAGGTAATGAAATTCGATGTGTAGCGAATATATAACTAAATTCCTGTGCCCGAGGAGGTGCAAACGAAAAACGATAAGGGGCTTTTGATAAAAAGGATATAAGTCCGCTTTTTAAGATTCCATGAAAATCTATAACAAGGTCATATTGGTTTTCTCTAATTTGTCTACATATAGTAAAAAAATTTCTTAATGATGTAAGGATATGTTTACTGCGTTCGAATACAATACAATTGTTTAATGCAGGATGACCATTAATTACATCGCTGGCTTTATTTTCGGTTACCCAATCTATTTGTGCGTTCGGATAGGCAATTCGAATGGCTTCCATTGCGGGGATAACACGGACAACATCACCGATGGCACTCAAACGGATAATAAGAATTTTTGATATGTCCTTGTAGGGTATTTCCATGTCAATATCTTAGATTAACTTTGCTTAATTCTAACGGATTGAATACTGTTAGTGCATTATCGGGTCGGCTTAAATAGCGGGCTCCAATAAATCGTCTATATCAGATAAATGGGAAGCCCTTGCAACAGATAAAACATGAACAGATATAGCACCGCTCTTTTTTAATACGCGGGCGCATTCCGTAACCGTGGCAGATGTTGTAACGATATCATCAATAAGTAATATATTTTTTCCTTTTACTTCATTGGGATTTTGCACCTGGAAGGCATTACGAATATTCTTTTTTCGTTCCTGAACGGTAAGTAAAGTCTGAGTTAATGTTGGTCGGACACGAATGAGTGCTTCGGATAGTCTCGCTCCTTCAAAAGAGTTAACGATTTGTTCTGCAAGCAGAAGGGATTGATTAAAACCCCTGCGTTTAAGTCGAAAAGGATGTAAAGGAACAGGGACAATTAAATCAAAATGTTTCTCTGCCATTTCTATTTCTATCCACTCACGGAGTAATGCTCCCAATGGGTCTGCCATAAACTGTTTCTTTTTGAATTTGAATGTAATTAATGCGTCACGGGCAATCCCTTTGTATTGAACAGGACTCCGTATGGAATCAATATACGGATTAGGATGAGTTCTACATTGTTCGCAAGGAAAATTTGAGCGTGTTCCAAATCCAATAGCAACAGGATGAGGGACACCGCACAATGAACAATAAGGTCGTTCTATTCGAGGTAAGGTTGCCCAACATGTCGGGCAATAAAAAGGGTTTTCTTCTGTTATTAAACGACTGTCGCAATGGATGCAATAGGAAGGTAACAGTATATTCTTCCATGCAAGTAGCCAATCAGGGTCTGAAAATATTTTCGGAATATAACCTTTTAACTTTTGTATAAACATATTATTGTGGTAATGGAACTATATACAGAAGTTTATTGAGAGCATTAGGAGTTATTGCAACAGTAACTTTTCCCTCTGTTTCTGAATATTCAAAAGGTATTTTTTCACCAGGGCTCCCGGGTGTTGCTCCTTCTGCGATAATCTCAAAGGATTTGTTTTGAGGTGCCTTGAATGGGATAAAAATGTTCCCATTCCCATTCACAAAAATTATTGCTAATGCTCCATTTTCGACATAACGATTTTGTGACACAGGAGCCCAAGAAATGTAATGGACAGGGTTGTCTGCAAAAGTGAAGGTTTTTCCATCAATAGTTATTTCTTTTGAGCCGGCTCCAGTAAAAGCGAGTAAGTTTCCATCTGCAACACGAAACGCCATGGCTCTGTTCCCTTGATATGTAACCGTATGCCCCCAGACTTTAAAGTCTTTCAATTCTATAATATTAGGTTTTAGATTTAGTTCTTTAACTGTCTGTTCATCTTTTTCACGATTTCGAGCAAAACCTCCTTCCCAGCCCTCTTCGATATCTTTATAATGAGGTGCTACTGCGATTGTGCCATTTGGGAAGCGGGAGAACATATAAGGATTATTCCGCGAGAGATAGTCGGGGTTATCATTATAATCATTAAATATACCGGAAGGTGGATAAGCATTCATGGCAGATAAAATGTCGAATAACCAACGTGTTTCTTTCCCGAGACTTGCACTTTGATTATCCCGTGGACGGAAACCCAAATAAACAGTTTTCCCTTTGTTTATTCCTTTGTATGTGCCAACGATATTGCCTTTACATGTTGCTATGGTTGTTGTATTTTCAAAAGGTTGAACAGGGTAAATAGCGTCTATAGGGAAATCTGTTAATATAGTCATAGGCGATAAATGAGCAAGGGGTCCTGAGAATTCTATGTCCATTCCTACGGCAGAATAACCGTAAAACTTTGCGGGAGGGAAATTGACCCCCATCAAGTTTTGCCACTTATCTAAAATGGGATTTCCAGCAAAATCAAAGTAAGGCGGCGGTCCTATCCAGATTAAGTTTCCACCATTTTCCACAAAAACGGATAATTTGTCTAAAAGTCCTTCAGGGGGAGTAGGTTCAAATAATGCCACCAATGTTTTATAAGAACGATTTTTAACAAGACATACGCCGTTTTCGAAAGAGCCCAATTCCATAAGTTTTTCTGCCGTAAGGTAATTTCCATAGCCATATTGAACGGTCAAACTTCCGAAGCGTTCGTCAAAAGCGACAAGGTCAATGGGATATAAAAAAAGTACATCGGTATCACGATGTTCATAATCTTCAACTAAAGCGAAGGGTAACCATGGAGCATTTCCGTAAACATCACAGAGTGCTTGGCGTCGGTCAGCGATTTCATGAGGCATACCCCAATGTGCGGAGTAAGAATTAGGTACATCGTTAATAACCCCGGTAGAAGCACCTAAAGCCAATCCGTAATAATTGCGGTCAAGAAAACCCCCTTCGGCGGTATCATTCCCGTTGCCTGTTAGAAAATCACCCCATTTGAAATAATCATAACAGGCAGAACTTGCTTGATGAACCGTATTTGACCACATAAAATTAGAGGTATATTCATAGACATAATTTAATCGGTATAAACAGCGTTCCGTTCGCCATAAATCACAGGTAGGACTTTCTGCCCATGTCGCATGAGCACGTGCTTCTAATTTATATCCTACTTTCTGTTCGAGGTATTTTTTTGCTTGGGTAAATAGGTCAACAACACCGTTCTGTAAGAAATGATAGTATTGAGCACGGAACAGAGCCGTTTTAATTAAGCCCTCAACACCGGGTGCCATTATATGCTGTATAGGCTCATGAGCGAATAAATCATCTGTGAACACATCCTGTCCCTGCACAAAATAAATCATATAAGGAGCAAGGTCAGCATATTGTTCACCATATTTTTGAGCAAAGGCTTTCTGAAACCCGGGACTGACATAACGCAATGCGAAAGAACCTAAATCATGATGATTAAAATAAGCCCAATCCTGTTGAATATGCATTTCATCCGAATAGAGGGCATTAATTTTAACACCGGCGTTGATATATTTATCACATAAAGATTTTAAATAGGGTAGCGTATGTTCGCTGAAATAATCCATTTCAGGCGTTTTATAATGAACAACGACTAATATACGATTTCCTTTTGTTTTATCTACCGCACCACTGCCATATATACGAATGCGAGTAGCGGTAAAATCACCATGCTTCGTTTTTAATGAGGGATACTCCTCTATCTGTGCCGTTTCACTGATTTCTACTATCTGATCGGGGGGAACTACTTTATATTGCCTACCGTAAGAATTTTCATTGAAAGCAAATATACGAACACCAGCAAATTCAACATCAATAGGACCTTTGTTATTTGCCCAGCGTTCCTGTCTCCATAATTCTACACTGTATTTCCCTGTGTCTGGGTCCCGAAGACCTTTCCCAAAATGCATCCATACACCACATTCCCCTGTTTCCTTCCGATATTCGGCACCTAATTCCAGAGGTGTGAGAAAACTTAAATCCAGACCTAACCCATACGACTGAGCAAACTGGCTTATTTTTGCTATCCGTTCAATATATTCCTTTTTATCTGGGGTCCATTCACGGGGTTTGTTTTGTCCCGGGCGATACTGAGCGAAGAAATGGTCAAATGCAATTGTAAGTGTTCGCACACCTCTTGCCTGTGCATTCTCACAAATCTTTCGCAATGTAGTAATGTTTGGCTCGTTAGTAACACTAATATTAATTTCAGCATCGGGATTACACAATGTATCCAGTTCATCATCCCGCACTAAAATAATACCTGCTTTCGGTAATAGAAATTGCCAGGGTCCAGGATACTTAATCAACGATGTAGAATAATCCGGCTCCGGTACCTCATCATTGCTTGATATAAAAAAACCTGTTAAAACAAAACATAAAAATAAAAGACAAAAACCAACTCTTCGTTTCATAACTTTCCCTTTCGAATAAATTAAATTTTAGGAAATAATACTATACCTTCTAATCCCAAACAAAAAAACTTTAAATTTGTTATAAAATTAAACCCGTAATAATTTAGGGACATGATTTTTGCGTTTTTATGGTTATGGTAAGGGCACACGGCATGGCTTGATTTTATGATTTGAGAGAGAAGATATAAATCCGTTACCTATATTCTATGGGTTATCACTTCAATGTTTCTGTGTCGGGTTTATATTTATTGAGAGGTTTTATGCGGATTGAGGGGTGGCTTTGGGAGTAAGATGGGGGAGGAGTGTTGAATGGTTTTTGCGGTATTCGGAGATAGTTTTATGGGCACAGGCAGGACAATAGGTGTGGCTGATTTGCTGGTCTTTTAATTGATGGCGTGTAGGTATCATCCATCGGGCATCATGTCTGATTTTTCCGCATACACAACATTGAACTATCATAATACAACCTTTCTTTTATTTACTATACCATTGTAAGCATATTTTGTGCCATATTTTTTTTGAGGTGAAAATTTGATTTAAGGCACTGAAAATCAATAGAGTATGGTCATATAATTTAAGTAGAATGGCGTTTTTATCGGAAAAGAGTTCCTGTCTGTAAGAAAAAAATGCCGATTGATATATGAAAACCTATGTAATAATGTCAACAAATTACCAGTTTAAAAATATAATTTTGTCAAATGGACAATATATTAAAGAAAGCCACGAATACACGAATTATAGAGATTAGCGAATAAAAAAATCTTAAAAAGTCACAATTGCACGGATGTAAAATAAACAAGTAAAAATGAATGATAAAGTAAAATTAACCCGAGATTTTAATATATGATTGAAGTTCAGAAGTTAACAAAATTTTATGGTTTGTTTTGTGCGTTGAAGGATGTATCTTTTTCTATTCAGGAAGGAGAGCGGGTTGGATTGTTAGGTCCGAATGGAGCGGGGAAAAGCACGATGATGCGTATTCTTACAGGGTTTATGCCAGCGAGTTATGGGACAGCAAAAATTGGGAAGTATGAAATACATGAATATCCGTTGGAGGCAAAACAGTTAATAGGTTATTTGCCGGAGCGAGTTCCTTTATATGACGAAATGACGGTTAAATCATTTTTAAAGTTTGTGGCTCAGGTGAAAGGGCTACCGCGTAAAGAATGGAAATCCGCAGTGGATGAAGTGGTTTATACTTGCGGGTTAGAACAGGTTTTTAACCGTGTGGTGGGTGTCCTATCAAAAGGGTATCGTCAAAGGTTAGGTTTGGCACAGGCTTTGATAGGTTCTCCACCCGTAATTATTTTGGACGAGCCCACAGTTGGTTTAGACCCGCAGCAGGTAGTTGAAATTCGAGAATTGATAAAAAATTTAGGGGAGAAACATACAGTTCTGTTAAGCACACATATTTTGTCTGAAGTATCTTTATTATGTTCGCGTGCCTTGATTATGAATAGAGGTGAGATTGTAGCAGAAATTTTAATTGACCCACTTAAACCGTCTGTAGAAATAGAGCAAGCATTTTTGAAGGCTATATCAAAAGAAGGAATAGGTTAGGACGATGAAATCTGTTTGGAGTATTGCTAAAAGAGAATTCATGAGTTTTTTTATAACTCCTTCGGGCTATGTCATTTTAGGTTTAATTGCTTTATTGACAGGGACAGCCTTTGTAATGTCATTTTTGACCTATGTGCAGATTTCTCAATCTCCGTTTCAGTTTGGATATTCCTCTGTACCCGATTTTGAAGAGACTTTTTTAAGCCCATACTTTGTTTTTTGCGGGATTATGATTATGTTCTTATCGCCTATTATTACCATGCGGCTGCTATCTGAGGAATATCATCGGGGAACAATGGAATTATTGTTGACTTATCCGTTAAGAGATAGGGACATTATTTTTGGAAAATTTGGTTCGGCGTTAGCAGTGTTATTACTGGCGATAATTCTTATTGCTTTGAATGTTTGTTTACTACTTCCCTTTACAGATGTTGAAAAAAGTGTTTTACTATTTGGATTATGTTCTGTTTTTTTAATGGGAATGGCTGTATTAAGTGTTGGATTATTTATTTCTTCTTTGATAACCTATCCTATAACAGCGGGATTAGTGAGTTTCGGAATTTATTTAATGATGTTCATCATTGGAAATGTGGCAGAGAAATTGCCTGTGGCTGCCCCATTGCCCAACACCTTTCCTTTAATGTTAAAGAATATAGTTGAAAAATGTTATGTTCTATTCCGTTCATTATTATTAGAATTACCGTTAGATAATCATGCAAAGAATATGGCATTGGGAATTTTCGAACCGAAGGATATTGCCTATTATTTCCTTTGCACAGCATTTTTTATATTCCTGACATTCCGTTCCCTAGAGTCGAGAAACTGGCGAAAGTAGGAGTTATTATTAGCCAATGAAAAGGTATTTAAAAACTTATAGTGGTATTATTTCCGCCATCAGTTTATTGATAGTTTTAAATTATGTTGTTTGGAAACAAGATATCTTTAATTTTTGGGTTTTGTTATTGGGTGGAGTTTTTTTTGCTTCTGGCATTATCTGGTTAGGGGCTGTTTTCTGGAATATTGTAATGGAATCGGGTTGGTCAGGTCGTGCGGTTTCGGGACTGAATGCCATTCTTTCCACATTTGCTTTTTTAGGTATATGCATTGTTTTATATGCTTTCGTTTTACGGTGGGATGTTTCTGTTGACCTAACTCAGGAAGGTCGTCGGACATTATCTCCACAGACCGTTAAAGTTTTGCAGTCCATCAATAAAGAGGTAAAAGTATTGTGTTTTTTTATCAATATTGATGAAGAATCTGTGGTAATTGCCCGAGATAAAACGCTTCGTTTTTTAGAACAGTGTAAAAAACACACACCTTTTTTGGATGTGGAAATTTTGGACCCGCAAATAGACCGTGCCCGTCTGGAAGCGTTAGAGATAACTCATGCCTCTACTCAGGGGACTATTGTGTTGAAATGTGGAAGTCGCCAGCGGGTTATTATGTTAAGTGGTGCTAATCCACGGATGGAAGAACGAGATTTCACACAGGCTTTAATTAGTGTATTAAAAGAAACCGAGACAAAAATTGGATATTTAACAGGACATGATGAAACACCGATTGATGATACCAGCCCGAGTGGACTTTCCACAGCGAAAAAGATTATAGAAGGCGAAACCTACAAAATTGAACCTTTCCAGATAAGCGTTGAATTGCCGGAGATTCCTAAAAGTTATGAAGTGGTGATGATTCATAACCCCAAAGGAGATTTAAACCGTGAAGAGTTAAATGCAATTTTAAATTTCCTGAATTCAGGCGGTCGCCTTTTTATTCTCTTTGAACCGTGGATAAGTGTCCGTTTAGGAATGAGTGGTGGAGAAAATTTGCGTCCGTGGCTGAAGGAACAATTGGGTGTGGATGTCGGTTCGGATATTGCCTTTACTATTCAGCGAAAAAATGCATGGGAAATAGAAATGCGTTCGGACCCGCAACCTTTTGAAAATGTGGAAAAAGACTTTATGGACTTTCGTGGCTCCATGCGTATTGACCATCCGATTACCCAACGAATGGACCAGCCCTTATTATGGCGAGCCGTGCGAACTGTGGAACCTGTTGAAAAGGTACCGGATAATTTACAAGTTTTTCCTTTATTAAGGACCCCGCCAGATTATTGGGCAGAAACAGACCTATCGCGTTTAGCAGAAGGTGGAACTGTAAAGTATGAGTCAGGGGAGAAAGAAGGTCCACTTTATGTGGCTGTAGCAGGAATACGGACAAAAGAACAACCCGATGGCACAAAAAAGCGAAGCCGTTTTGTTGTAGTAGGCGATGCAGATTTTATTACCAATGAACGAATTAGTATCGGAGGACATATTAATTTTTTGTTAAATAGTTTAGCATGGCTTACAGAACATGATGAACTTATTGCCATTCGTCCTACAACAAAAGAAGACAAGCCGATAGTCCTTACAAACACACAAAAACAGTGGTTGCTCTGGTGTTCTGTGATGATGACACCTCAAATTGTTTTGATTGCAGGAATTCTTGTCTATTTTGTAAGGAGGAAATCAAAGTGAAATGGCGTAATACCGTAATTCTAATACTGGCTTTGGTATGTCTCATTTCTTTCTACGGGTTTTTAGATTGGCGTAAAGAAGAGCAACAGATAATTCGGGAAGAGGTAAAAAAGATTTTTACTTTTGACCCTCAGTCTGTCCGTGAACTTCATATACAGCAAGCGGGAAAGTCTGCCTGCATAGCCAAAAAGGACGCAGATGGTAAATGGAATTTTGTAAAGCCATCTACAGATATTCCTGCATTGCAATTAATGTGGGAACGGGTTGCAAAAAATCTTGCGGAATTAAAAAATCAAAGAACACTTGTTGCAAAAATGGATGATAAAACCGCTTACGGATTGGACAAACCGAGTTTGATTGTAAAAGCGGTAATAGATGGTATAAAAGAACCAATAGAATTAAATTTTGGTCTCCTTGACCCTACCAATACTTATCGTTACACAACAAGGGATGGTCAATCTGTATTTTTAGTTGATGACAAGCAATTTTTTGAGTTGAATCGTTCATTAGAAGATTTGCGATTCCGATTTTTAGTAGCAGAGAGGGAAACTCCTTTGGTTCGTATTGAATATGCACGGATATGGACCGAAGATGATGATATACAGGACGCCAATTATTCTCCTAAAATAGGTGAAGAATCCACCGCGGTTATAATGGAACGCGAGAATGAGAAAACCCCATGGAAAATAATAGCACCCAGTCAGGGGCTTGCAGACCAGGAAGCCGTTAATGCTCTTGCCTCCGAAATACAATATGGTATGGCAAGAGATTTTATTGATAATCCTGAAAGTTTATCTGATTATGGATTGGACCCACCCCGATGCCGATTAACCTATTTTGATGCAAAATACAGAAAACCTCAGACATTGTTTTTAGGAGGAGTACAAACGGCAGGTCAAAGTACTCAGGAGAAAGATAAGGAAAAACGGAAGCGATTGAAATTATCGGAATGTACAGGGGTTTTTGCAAAATTATCGGGACAAAATTCTGTCTTTTTATTAGACCCGCAATTTTTGCAATTATTGCCCCGTTCCCCAGAAAGTTTTAGGAATCGTAGAATTTTTACAAGTGAGTTAACCAATGTGAATAAGATAGAAAGAATTGAAGCAGGACAATCTGTATTTGTACTTGAAAAAACAAAAGAAAAAGGGTGGATAATGACACACCCCCCTTTAGAGGATATTGATGTATTAAGTATAAATAACTATCTGGGGAATTTAAAAAATATCGAGGTGCAAAGTTTTCCCGGAGGGACATGGGAAGAAAGAGGATTGAATAAATCAAAAGATATATTACGGTTTACTACGGAAGATGGAAAAACATTAGAAATCCAATATGTCCCTGTTCCTGATGATGAATTACATGCTTATATCAACAATGACACCGGAGAAGTTGGAATTATTTCCAAAGAAATTATTTCAAAAATTTGGATTCGCCCCGAAAGTTTCCGCAGTTTACTTTTGTATCGTTTTTCTCCATCTGAAGTTCAAGAAATTGGGATTGTAATAGATTCTACATCATATCTATTTACACAGATTGATGGGCAATGGACAGTAAAAGAGCCCAAAAATAAAGTGTTAACCAATCAAGGCGATTTACTTCGATTGCTTCGTTATATGTCAACCTTAACTGCAGGTAATGTCAGCAATCAGAAAGAGGATGAAGCGAAAGTAGGAGAAATTTTATTAACAATTTCTATTAAACTTGCAGACAAGAAGCAGTCTCCAAATATCATAGAAGGCACATTAAATATAGGTACAATCGACGATATGGATTCTCGCTATCGCTGGGCAAAGAAAGAGGGAAAACAGGGAGTTTATCAGGTGAAACAAGAATTGGTAGACATTGTTCGTGATATGTTAAAGTCTGTAAGTGATGTAGAGAATTCTCAATAAAAGCCAAAAACATTTTCTTTTTAAAATCCAATTTTTAAGTTTTTTAATGGAGTTTTTGTTGGAGAATTCTCTTGACAGATGAGTGTTAAATATGCTGTAAAATTAATTTATTCAAAAAAGTAGAATAAAAATACAAAAATAATTTGAAAATGAAATAAATTGTTGACATAATTATAAAAGTGTATTATAATTTATGTAATAAAAAAATTGTATATTGGTTTGTATTTAATGGTAAACTACTATCAAATATTAAACAAGGTTAAAAGAAAAGGATAAGAGTTTCAAATATATCATATAAGTGTGATAACATATTTTCAATTACAGAAAAATTGTAGAGAGGATAAAAATTCTATCTACATGAAGATATATGTATAAATGATATAAAAATATAAGGAGTAGATAGCCGTGAAACGAAAAAATAAATTTTATTTGCCGTTTCAATTAATTGTTATTATGTCCTGTGTAATTATTCTGGGAGTGTTTTTTTACCTGTCGGACAACAGAGGGAATATAGGAAACTCAAATCGAGAAGTTAGAGGGACCTCTATCATTACTGATAGAAATGATAGTAAAAATATAGAATTACCTAAACAAGGGGAGAAATCACAGACCGGTTCTCTACAACTTACTGTAAATGAAAAAGCGGAAATAAAAAACACTGCAAATAGGGTTCAAGTTGCTTCTACTGCTCCTAATAGTGCTCTTACCGGGATATTGCCTTCCCTCGTTTCCGGGCAAATTGCTAATCTTGTATATCCAACATGTGACCAATTGACACTGAACTTTGTTGCAGAACCTACTGATGGTGCGGCTCCTTTAACGGTAAGTTTCAGACTTGTATATACAATGACGGGTTTTGGTCCTAATGACATGCCGAATATAAAGAATATAATATGGTATATTAGTAGTCCGTCAGGAGGAAGACCTGGGTCAACGGGATTCCAGTGGCAATATCAAGTAGAACAACAATATGACCCAAGAGTGACTCCGGAACAGCAGGTATTTGTGATTGGAGGGCAAGGTTCTCAATATTTTCAAACCGGGGGTAGATACACGATAGGAATGCGGATTCGTTTGGAAGATCCTACTAATCCTGGAGATTATCGGTATTGCCCTGATCCACTTATCTATAAAGAGGACTATATAATTGTTCGGCAAGAATCTCAGATTCCACAGGCATCGTTTGAGGCAAAAGATTTGATAACAAATGGGATGGGACTGGTTCCCTTAAATGATTGGGTTCCGCTATTTTATTTTAATATGAAATATAATCCCAACCAACCCGCACCGCGAACTTTAACTCAGTTAAATTATAGTCTTTACGACAACGCAGGTATTTTGAAGCCTGAGGATATACTTGAATTTGGATTATTTGCAGATTCAGGACCGGAAGGGAAACCGGATGGTGTTTTAGACTTTAAATATGATGGCAGATTTGTATATATATCGGGAACACCTAATGCGTTTTATATTCAACCTGGAACACCTATGTTGAATTGGGATAGGTATGGTTTCCCCTATGAAATGCCTAATAACAATGGAGACTTTAGTAGAGATTTAAATTACAACCTTAATTTTACAATGAATCCGGACAGTTCTTCTTACGACCCAACAGACCCGTTTGCGGCTGTAAATCCAAGAAACAATCCTCCTACAGAATTATTCCCATTTGTGAAAGTTAAAAATTTGAACCCAGATTCAAGTGCCAATGATGGTGTTGATACAACTGAGGGAATACTAAGACAATGGGTAATCGCAGGACCTGACCCGGGTTATGGATATATTGTAGCAGTTCGATTAACATATAATTGGAAGAATGGAAATAGGATGGCTTTAAGTGTTAACAGAGCCCGAATGCAGCCTTATAGCGGTCCTAATTTATCTACGATAGTTAGTAATGTTCCCTTTCCATTTTGGAATTATGGAGTGGGTTCTTTCCCAACTCAAAGCACAGGACAGCCGGTGGATTCTTATAACCCAAACTTCTATAAGGGTGATATTCTAATTGAGGAGAATTTTTATACAGCACACTTCAATATCTATGATATAACAGGGGATACTATTTTTGGTTACCGTCCAGGAGAAGACTGTAATCTTTCCAGTTGGCCCTTCTTTATGTATACCCCTGTTGCAGAGCATACAAGACCAAGATGGGACATATCTAACACATTAATAGAGGCTGTTACAGGAGAGATAATGGATTTGCGTCATATCTGGCCTATGGATGCCTGGATACCTGTAATCGGTATTAATGTTCACGGAGATCCGTCAGCACAAATTTGGGAAGTAAACTTGATTTTAACAGATATAGGAGGCGACCCTTTTGGTCCTCCCGGAAATGGTGGATTTAATCCTAACTATGCATTAGAGCCAATAACAACATCTTACAGGGGTGATTGTTCTGTATCTGTTCAGAATGATTTTGCTTTTAATGGAGCCTGGCTCTGGCATGATTCCGATTCTGCGGAAGGAAACGGGAAATTTGATTTTCCAACACCTCTTGACCCCTCTGGAAGTACTTACGGGATTTCGTTTACGGACTGTCCCATGTATCCAGCAAATCGGGACCAGGGTGGTTCTGTTGAGCCAATGATACAATGGGAATATGAACCTTTTCCACCGGGTGGCGGTGACCCATGGTGGAAAGTGCGATTAAGATTCTCAGGGGGAAGAAGAAGGTGCCCCAATCAAACCCCAACGGGATATTTTGATCCTTTACCAGATTACTATGAACCGAACAGAACAGATACTGCAATAGAAAAAACCGATTATTATATTGTATTGAGGACAAATAGTGGTAGAACTGACTTATCAGGGAGGACATCTGGCCCTGGAGGTCTTTTTGGAGGTGATTTCCGCGCATTTATTGAGCCTCGTCGTTGGAATCCTCGCGATGGAGGGCATTGGGATGGCGGACTATGGTTTTCTAATATGAATCTTGACAGAAAGAAAAAATATGTTCAGGATACGGAATGGATAGACGAGCCTTACCCTACAAGTGCTACATCAGAAACGAATCGCAGAATTAATAGACCTTGGTTTACAGAACGCTCTCATACCCAAGATAATGTAAAACCCCAAAGGGTAGGTTTTGAAGTTCATGACCTTGTATTAACATATAGCACAGATAATACATTTGGCAGAGAAACCTATATCCATCCCACACAGCCACTTCCAATAGCAACTCATCCGGTTGATATTGTTAATTATGCTTTTTATGATTGGAGGGGTGCAAATGGTGTGAGTAATTTAAGTTTATGGGTAGACCCGCCAATAACATTAGGATTTGGAGTAGATGTCTTTGGAATTTTTAATCAAAGATTTTTATTAGGATTAGCACCTCCCTCAGATTTGGTTCTTGACCCCACTGTAAATCCTTTATTAGGTACAAATGCAGTAGAGTGGTTATATAATCCGGGTTTTCTCCCCGATTATTCAGAAGGTGTTTTTTGGACGGGACAACCCATACCTAATTTAGACGAGTTAACTTTTTTCCAGTATGCATTTGAGACAGTTCCATTTGAGCCAACATTTGGTGACCCAGTGATAGTGCGTTCCCTGACTCCTCGTAGCCCAGCGTATCCCAAGCCGTTTATTCAACCTACTTTGCCTGATTATTATACCTGGCCTATGAGACTTAATCTTGTGAATTTCGGTTCAAGATGTATTGTTTATGCCGATGAGGGAAGTTTATCGGATAATCTTGAATATTATCATTTTGACCCGACAGAAGACCCTAATGTGATTGAGACATGGCAAGGAATATGGGCAGGATATAAAGATGATATTTATTATGCAGAATTATTAGACGGTAATTTTGCAGGAGTAGATTTGTCTGGCTGGTGGTTTGTTGATAATAATGGGGGGAGGTATTATATTAAGAGTAATGATGGGAATATATTAGAACTTGAAAATGGACATGCGGCTTATGTTTCTGCATATATGATGAACGGGAACAAATTGAGTGTTTCCCAATATCCTTATGGTGTTAAAGGAGGACGAGCCAATGCTGTGGAACGGGGTCCCTGGTTAGTAGTTAAAGATGCTATGGTTCGCAATCGTTACCCGCAGATGGCAGATTGGCCCTTGGGATGGGGAGATAATACGGTTACATCAGGTCCAAACGGTGAATCCCGTGCTGCACGAATATTGAGACAAAAAGTTGAATATAAATCCCAACCGGTAGCAGTTTTGGGATTAAATATATCAGGTGCGGATGACCCGGTTGTGAATAAGAAAGGACCTGTTGCGTTAAATTCTATTTATGTAGCCTTCTGGGGACCGGAATTTGACCCATCAGATTTAACTCCATTAGATAGTACAGGTGGAACATTACCTTCCTCAGGTGTTCTGCTTTATGAAGATACAAATGGTGACGGGGTATTTACAGGACCTGTCTTTTTGGATACGGTCTCCGTTCCTGTGTTTACCGATAGAATTGTTCCATTGGTCCCCGGGTCATTGGAATGGGGTATTGCACCGGAACCTGTGGATTTAGATGGCGATAATATACCTGACGATTTAAGCGGAGATGGGATAGTTACAGACGGAAATGTTGATTTATCTGTTCCAGAGAGACCTTCACTTACTTCTGACCAATTAAAGGCATGGGATGGCTTGAAAGACTTAGCATGGGTATTGAAATTGACACCTACGCAACCCTGGACAGTTCCACAATCTGATGTGCGTTCCGGAGGCGCCAATCCACCTGTAAGTGCTAAAAGTCTGGAAGAAGATAACAATTCGTCACTACCTTTACCGGCAGAAATAATAAAAGGTATTCAAGAAACAGAAAAATTAGCGTCTTCAACAAAGAAATCTTTCCTTCTGGACATAACATCTCCGGAGTATAATGACGATGGAACTGCAAATGTTATCCCGATGGAAAAATCTGCAAAAGCACTTACAGCAGGAGGGCATCAAGGGGATGATTTGTTTGTAGTAATTAGAACATCAGACACAGTGAGTGCTTTTGAAGAATTCCGTTGTGTAATCCCTGCTCGCTTACCAGATAGGACACCTACAACGGCACAATTCGCAGGTGTCGTTTTCTCGCAAGGAGGCTTAACATCACGAGGAGCCGCTTTCAAGACCAATCCAGAAGAAGGAGGTTTGCAAGACTTCTATGGTCATGATATGTTGCAAGTGAGTGTCCCAACAAGAGTAGTGGACATGACAGATGCTTTACTTCCCCCATCTACCAGTGGCATTAAAACACCGGTTATAACGCCTGGGGGGCAACCTATTGCTATTTTGGGTGTTGACGCTTCCATGAACCGTGTAGAAAATCTAATTGCTTATGGGAATGGTACAGGTGCCTCTGCTGGAGATAAGGCATTCAGCCCTGATTCACGAGATATTATTATCCCAGAAACAAGCCTTAAAGGTTTCTTTTCTAATGGTGCGTGGACACAGAATATAGTAGGTATGTGGCTGGTTGCTTATGGTCAGGCAGACCAGGAAGTAAATAAACGAGTAGAGGCTTTTGAAATCACAGGCGCTCAGGGAAGGACTTTACGGTTAAGGGCAGGTACTCCGAAGAATGGTAGTCCCTGGTATGTGGTTAAAGACCCAACCTTCTTGGAACAGTTAATTGTTGAATTTTATAATGCGAATACCCAGACAACCGTCCGTGGTTTTGACCCATATAATGATTTATTACCTTTAGATGAAGAAGACCCTGCAAATGGAAAAGTAAGTGGTGTCTCAATATGGCGGGATAATGATTGGGATCCGCGGAATACAAATGGTGTGTTTGACCCACCGATTATTAACGATAATGGAACGATTGATTATATTGATTTGCCATTACGATTGGACGCGGCACCCGTATGGTATTCACGTCCAGGAGACCCCCGATATCAAGTACGGTTCGTTTTCTCTTCCCCCGGCACGGATAATAGTATCGGAAGGGATGTGACACAAGGAGGAACACCTTATGTTTCCCAACCCCGACTTCGTCAACCCATCCCTATATGTTTTGGAGATTGTCCCAGTGAGAATGGATACGGTCCGGACTTCTTTGTCGTAATCAGAACATCCGCCGCAATAAGTGCAGGAGATGCTTTCCAGGCAGCCATTGTATCTTTTGGTGGTGATACACCGACAGAACCTGACCCGGATAATTTTGTCCGTATATATCCGGGTGCTGGTGATATTAATGATGGATTATTCTATTTATATTCTGAGTTCCCGTGGGGAAATCGAGCCATAGGATTTATTAGTTTCTTTAAAGACCCACTTGTTTATCGTTATTGGGCATATAATGATAGACTTCATAAATGGACAGCACGAGCAGAAGTTGATACGAGTCAGGCTCAATCTGACCGATTGGGATTAAATTGGGTTCGCACCAATCCTGTTGCTTCCGGTCGTACGAAAACAATTATTGCATTACAAGTCCCAACAGTTGATTTTACCGTAGATAAGCAAAGACAGGTTCCCGGTGGTCAAGTTAAATTTACATTGCTTCCGGGCAGTGGAATAACGGTATCCTCTGTGCAATGGGATTTCGGTGATGGAACACAATCTACAGATAGAAATCCGACACATACATATTCCCAGGCGGGAACATATACCGTTAGTGTCGCGATAAAGGACAAGAACGGATTGAGTGCTTCTAAGATTAAGAGAGATTATATAGAAATATTAAGTGCACCCTATGTTAGTTTCTCCGCCCAACCGACTTCAGGATATATCACGCCGGATGCCATGGGAGAAAAAGACCCGGGATTAGATGTGCAATTTAGAGATATGTCTGTTGGAACAGATGTCTGGAAAGTGGTTGCATGGTCCTGGAGTTTTGGAGATAATATTCCCGCAATAGAAGCCACACAACAAAATCCTATACATAGATACACGAAGGAAGGTTTCTATTCCGTTACTCTTGAAGTAACATTCAAAAATGTAAATACCAGTGAGACCATGAAACTGTGTTATCTAATACCTAATTATATAACTGTAGGACCATGTATTGGCTGTCCATCAACAACAGAAGG